>JAAUYG010041264.1_pt1 | contig 11874 bp, 8 predicted proteins | sample 7278091 | NCBI WGS metagenome assembly JAAUYG01 (sample SAMN14350201, study PRJNA611818) | marine sediment metagenome | isolation source: surface marine sediment (0.6m) | place: French Polynesia: Moorea | collected 2018-08 | reverse complement strand
GCGAAAAATTCGTAAAATCGGAACTTTCAAGTCATTAAAAATAATAAGAGCCCGTATTCAAACAGCTGCCGGATTCAAAATGGCGCCGGGGGGTTGATCTCCTGAAATAAACACCTGCCCGGGCAGCAATATGAATTATTACGGTATTTATTATTTAAAACATTTTATATATGATTAGTCCATTGGACAAAACAAAATGTATTATAGTTGCCCCCATCTTTTGGAGCTCTCACAAAAATTGTGCTAGCTAGACCATAAACTTTGTACTCATACACATACGGTAATACCCAGGAGTTATGTTTGATGTTTTTCTTTGGGGCTTTAGAATTTTTATAGCATTTGTATATTATTCTCTGTTTGAAGCATTAGTATATTGAAAGTTGCTAATCCCAGTTGAGATGGTTAATCAAGATTATTAATAGTGCATGAAACCGCTTTACTTATAATTACAATGATGCATGCTTTACAATGTCTTATGTTCAGGTAAGAGTGTAACTATGCTTTGGAGTCAATGTGAAAACTGTACAAAGATGAGTAATTTTCTGCACCATTATGCTCCAAAGACAGCACAGATGTTTCATGTAATTGGGACAAAATTGTAATCAGCTTCAAATAATTAAACTTACAAAGTAGTCTTTAGGTTCTGAGTACCCACTTTTTTATGATCAGCCTAACTGTCTTGTAGAACCTCAAATAATGTACCCACAAAACACCCACTTAAATTGTGTGTAAATTGGGATGAATCATATTACATTTTTTGTGTGACTGGGCTGGTCATCACGGAGGTCTGATTCACCTATACTTGGTTGTTGACCATACAGTGCAACCTCAGAATTAACACCACCCAATGGGACTGGCTTTTAACTGGTATTAATTGTGAATGGGGTGGCCTTACTTGTGAGACTTATCAACATTGAAGACGCAGTTTTAATATTGCTGAGAAGTGATCTTTATTGTGAGGTGGTCTTAATTCTGAGGTAGTCGTGAAAGTGGTGTTCCACTGAAGTTATATGAGATTATGTAAATATTGTTATGACATAAACAATGATAAACACGAATTGCATGCCTGCATGTAAATACATGCATATACTAGTACCATACCTGTGTCATTGCACTTAACCTATGATACATTGTGATATATAGTGTAGTATATATATCATGCGTATATAGCGTGTCTGATATATAGTGTAGTAGAACTTGAACAAACAGCATGAGGAACCCATGGTTAATGGGAAACAAGAATTGCATAGTGACTTTTAATTATGGTACAATATATACTAGTATAATATAAATATATATATACAATAAACACATGATTAATATTAGATATACATGTATTGTCATAAATATTCAATTTATTACCAATCAGGAATCAAAGCACTCTAAGCGCTTTGAGTACTCTCTTACCAATGTTTACAGTTGAGTCTTACAGTCACAATGTATGTCAAAAATGTTGAGATTAGTGCATATATACAAAGTTAATTTGCATAAGAGCACACACCAGTTATCAATTATGCTTGGGGAACAGATTGCAAATGTACATATACCTGGGGTTGAAGGTATATATGTACATGATGTAGTATTTATGTACATGTAAATCCAGTTTTACTGGCCTACCGGATAGTTCTACGACTACTTAAATAATGCAAGCTATGTATCATATGTGGTTTTATTTGCCAGAACCATGGTTTAGCTTTGTGCCTGACTGCCAGTTCGGACACCCACTTCATCTTCATCGGCAAGAAAAATGGTTTGGCTGTGGTGGAAACAGAAACACAGGAAACAGTGGCAGAGTGGGTAGAGGAGAAGGTTGACATTTCTGTGATTCATGTTGCATTGCTCAGAGAAGGCTGCCACCTACTGAGTACAGTGGATGATATGGGTACGTATGTTTATTGTGAAGATATCACAGTGTGGAGGGACTTACTAGTATACAATGGTATATGTGCTGAGAAATATTACATAAGTTAATCTATCGGCACGATCAGGATAATGCCAGGTACATATATGTTCAAATTCACATGCTGAATTACTCATATGTATATATTACTTGAGTACTTCACAAGTAATTAATTATTATTATAGTTTTGTTCTTTTTGCATGTTAGTAAAATCCTGACCCAATATAAGAATTTGTTTTTCAAAAGCAGTATCTCTTCTACATGTATCAGTCTCATCGATTTGTTAAATCCAAATGATTCAAAAACTTTCCTGGATTTTACCGAATGTATTCCATGTATTCTTTCTTTATTTTGCTTAATTGACTTGATCCTTTGCCTGTAAGTTAGAATGAAAATTAATACTGCTGCTGATGCATGTGTCATGATGAGTAGACGTTTAAATGATAAACTATAACTTACCGGTAATTATGGTGTTAAGATAAACAGATTGAGGTTCGAATATTTAATGGCCAGTCCTAGGCTAGGCTACCCATATGTCATGTATGTGTGAGCCTAAATGGTGAGTGGATAATAGAAGTATACATAAGAGTTGCTGAGTGTGTTTCCTATCCATTATCATGATTATGACTAAGACTAATTGTGACTATAGCATGCTGAGCTCCACTGGTCACTGTTGCAGGTGTTGCTCGGTTGTTTGCCTTTACAGAACAGCAAATCTGTCTTCTGCACACATTGCCGACTCAGGTAAGAATTTAAGATTACTTAAGACATCTGCAATTGTATAAATTATCTCCCATGCTTGCACTTCACATATAGCCATGTATCACTTAATAAATTGCTCAACTTAAAAATTTTAAGTCTTGGCATTAAACATTGACATACATCATGTACATGTACATTACCAGTAGATTGTTGTGTGATAAGTGACAACCTTCAAGTACATCATATCAGTAATGAATGTTTTACCCACCAGTAGACAGTGCATGCCAGTAGGCAAGGTTTTAAGTACATTTTTTTAGAAAAAAAATAGGTACAATGCGAGTGAAAATGCTATACAGTGATAATATTTCTCATGATAATGTATGACTCTATACTTTCAGGAAGGAAGCAGTAAGGTACTGGTCAGCCGATGTGAGGCATCACAACAAGGGGACTTCGTAGGCATTGTCTTAGAAAGTATGCTGTCAGACACAATTAAATCTACACTAATTTTGAAACTCTGTAAATACTTTAAGAGAGTTAATTCTGCCCTTTTATATACTGGTATTCATGTATTACTACTTACCTGTTTAATTGGCACATATACAACATTGTACAATATGCACACAAATCATTGGAATTCATAGAAGAAGTCCATGTTATGTACCTTATTTCGAGCCGTATTAAATATTTGCATAATTTGATGATAAGCATGATAAGTGCTGCTAACATTTGTGCATGTATAATCATGTATACATGTATAGGCAATTATATTTAATATACTTCCCTCTTTACTTTGCTTATAAAGTCTACAAAACTTTCATCACCATGCTTTCATTCATTAGTGTATTTTGGTTAAAGCATGCTAGAGCATGTGTAGAGGTGGTCATTGTGACTATTGACACTCTTTCCTTGGTAATTGGATTCCACATTCATTGATTTCATAGTTCTATTTTTCAGTTTTATTAATACTCTAGGACCACAGAAATTAAGTGAAAATTTACATGGAAATAAATTTTATCTACTGCCTACTGCAATGTGTATACCAATATTTTCCTGTTTTCTTTGAAACTACATGTATAGGACCACAAAAAGGTCCTGAAATTAAGCGAAAATTAATTTGTAAGACAAATTTTTTATCTTAAAAACTGCATGTACCAGTAATATCAATTAGAGTCTCTCTGGTGAAAATTTTGGTTTCAGAACCTGGACAAGAAGAAACATGGTTGGATATCTACAAATTGAGCAAAGATGTTATTCTGAAAGATCTTGATAACTTAATGCCCAAATCATCTCGGCGGTCCCCTGTCCCTGCTGCTGGAACCATAATCCAGGTACATCTACTGTATTCTCCGTTTTTCTATAAAAAGTTATAAGTGTACTTATGGGCAAGTCACCATCTCAGGGAGAAGCTACATTGTACATGTAAATGCAGTTCATTCTCTTAAATTTTATATGAATCTCTGTGGCATTATTTTTATATTCATAAAATGGAACTTATATGAATTAATCTATAATTCCTCTTGGAGTTCAATTTCCTTGAAAAATTAGTTGCATTGAATGTTACATGTAGGTTCAGTATAATATGTATACTGGCCGTGCGCACTTTGATCAATTGAACTGTTTGAGCTTTCTTCTGAATTCGCTATAATTTTGTGGTGGTTTAGTAGTCTATGCATAATGTGGGGAAATTTGCCTCAGATCTTTCTGCCAGGTAACATTTAATATCTGTTCAGGATGAGAGTGGCGATGACTCTGGCCAAACAGTTGGAACATTGGGCTTACCAGTGTCAGGGGCTAAGGAGCTTAATGGGTCAGAGGATCTCCGAAGCCAGGTATGTACAAGATATGCATGTGGACACTTGAGTATACCCTGAGATCCAATATCAGTATGCAGCACACAAATTTGCCTATGTGGTACATGTGTACATTTATCCTTGGTGATTTAACATTTGGAAAATCTTAATATTGGAAATTATATTAACAAGTCAAGTTTCAGCAAGGCAAGCCTCCATCAGACCAATTCATTTAAACTATTTGTACTAGTCTACACACAAATATCTCTATGGTTTGTGGTCACATCGTTTCATTTTCTGAACAGAGCTCTTCGGCTGCTTTTAGATTTATCTAAACCCATACCCATCTACCAGTAGGTAGATAAAATCGGCGCTATATATTGATTGGCTGATGCTGAATGGCATACATTTATATCTTACACATAATTTGTTAATACATGTACTATTCTGGTAAAAGAAGGAAAGATTTTAGTTTGTGAACTTGGTTTGAATACTAAATTAAGGGTTGACAGATACATGGAATAGTCATGTTGCTAATCCATGCATGGCATGTGTCACATCACTTACAGAGTCCAATGTCACAGAAACTGGACAAACTGACACACAAGTTTGCTGGCCCTACTCAGATACTGCGAGTACATCCTCCAACCTCTATTACTGGTATGTAGACCACATGGATCCCCTAAGGTCCATGTAAGGTTGATGGCATTGTACAGCACATACAATATATATCATGTAAGTTGGAAGCTGATATTTGAAATTTGGAATTGATTTCAGTTGGAATTGGTAATACATCAACTTGCTTAATTTATTTAGCATGTTTAGTGTAATGCTGTGTATACAAATTCATGATAGTATAATTCTATCATGAATTATATACACATTTGTATATATATATTTTTGTGTGTCATATTCTATGAATATAATTCATGACAGTATATATAATTACCGGTATATGGAATCGTATAGTAATCACCTGATCGTATCCTGTTCCTCCAGGTAAAAATCACAACTCTCCTACCCATGCCCTGAAGAGCGTAGATGTCTCAGGAGATGTGATTGGCTCAGGCCAGAATCATCTGATGACATCAGCTCATCTAGAACAGCGTCAGGCAGTGTTTGAACATTTCCATGAAGAACAACTGAAGTGCAAAGCTCAAGATCCAGTCTCTGCAGTTCTGTAAGGGTTATGATAAACAAAATTGATAAAGTTGGTATCTTGGTCACATTTATTGAAACCCTGCCCCAGCTGCTGCTGTGTAGGGTTTCTTACATTGACTTTGTGCACCTTTATGGGTGGGTCAGTGTGCCTCTAATCATTATACCTTAAAAACTACTTGACCAGTAAGCTTCCTTTATTGTGACAGCCTTCCCTGAGGCCCAAGGAAGAAAGTACTCAATTCTGAAAAAAATCTGCTTGTGTTAAGGATTTGGAGGTGTATATCTCATTTGATCTGTACTCACCTTGTAAGTTCAAATTTAAAATTGTTTCTCAGAAAATGGGAATATATTGCAATTTCATTATGAAAAGGAAGTCATAATGGAGAAACACTGGTCCTTGAGTGACTTTGAAAGCTTTAGTGTACTGTTCCTGTTATTTTGTGTTGTTCTTTTCTCACTCTTCGTACAACAAAAATCCATGTACTTGTTTCACTAATTTAAAAGAATGCATGCACTTGTTACACTGGTAAGTAGTATCATGCATAACTTCACTTGTATTGGGCATGATGCTTGTATGCAATATTTAGAACTTCATAGGAAACAGTTAACTTTGACTACATGTATGTTCTGTTTATTGGTTTTAAGTTATGGGTTTCTGTGCTACAGGATAGATACTTAAGGTGTGTGTTTAAGTTCTCTTACCCCTTGAATATTTTTTTTGGGGGGGAGAGGGATATTCTTTTGGTCTAAGCATGTAATTTAGGCCGTGTGCATATTCAACTACCAGTGATGCCATTATCTTTTCTAGAGCCCCAACATTTCACTTTCTACAGCCTGGGAGGATATTGCCTTTTGGTGCAGAAATTCCAGGTTGGTCACGCTGGACATACTCATGATACTGGCTATTTTGTACATTAAGACCTGAAAGTTATACTACTTTGTTCTAGGTTGTATCAGTTCATATTGTGTTAAATTTATGCATATACATGTACTTAACATGTGCATTTGTTTGTTAATACTCCCACACTGTGCAGTTTTGTGTAATATCAAAGCTCCAGAAAAGCTTGTGTATCACAGATGTAAGTATACCAGCAACAACCAGTCATGGTAAACACTTTAAATCCTGGCGAATTAGTTCCTCAAATCCTCGTAACATATTAAAGAGCTGCTAATTTATTTGATACTTTGATACTATGCCTATGTGAGGTATTTAAAGATTACCAACAACAGGTGTTTTTAGGTGTGGGGTATCTTTGGGAAATTTTCCAACTAGGGATATTTTAAAATACTCCATTTTAAGTCATGCAAGTCATAGTAGCAACATGCCCCAGGTGATCACAGCCTAGCTGTACTTGTTTTTCAGAACAAGCGAGTGCAGTTGCAGTATGGTGGCCAGGGCACAACCAGGTGGCCCTTTACTCCCTGGTGAAACAACACAAAGGTACATTACAAATAAACATGTGAGCAATTTGGACAACATTGGAAACATTAATCATGTTAATGGAAAAGACAATTTATTGCTGTTGATACTTATGACATGGCAATTTCTGACCATCACAGTACAGTCTTTGCCTGACTTGCTTTCAGAATTGGATTATAAGCCAGAGATCGTGTGGCCACTATCCAGCAAGCCTACGTGCAGCGCCTTGTCACCAGATGGAAAACTCTTGGCCATTGCATTGAGTAACAATAATGTCACTCTCAGGGACTTATACACTGGTGAGGTCCTCTTCAGCCACTAAATATTCATAATATTTGGAATATTTTAAAAGCCTTCCATTACTGAAAAAGCAGTATGTTTATGCTACCAAACCAGTACATATTCATGTTTTCCAAGCAAGATATATTTGGCACATTGGACATACATGCAAGCAACCCATGTTTCAGTGTATCTACTGGGACGGAACAACAAGTATTCTGTGCATACCGGTATATATATTAAATACTAGAAGTTGTAGACTAAGGAATGTATTATTTCCTGGTCTTTTCTTGATGGATATGTATTACCGGTACTCTAATTATTATTTACTTAATACTATGTCAGTTGATGCATTTGCATCCATTTTAATCAATCTTAACATGCCTATAATGGACCCGAATCAGCACTATGTAAAATTTTAATGTACAGTATTGGATCATTTGTATTGCAAATATGTGCATACAAATAAATATAGATATACTTGTATACAGACGAATTGATACAAATAAATATAGATATATGTGTACATAGATATTTATCAGACAAATGGTTGCACTTTTTAGAACAAAGCTGACCCTTATGTGACATAAATCTTGTTGATACCAGAAAGATAATCCTATGGTCACCCACTGATACTTGTGTTGTGCATATGCACATGTCGGTGAAAAACACAGAAATACATGTTGAGTATGAGTAGTTCTTGATTCAGTGTCAAAATGCGGAAAAATTCATTTGGCATCATTGTGACTAAGGGACAGCACTCCTTTGGTGTCAAATATGTTTGCAATGTATGGAACAGAACTTCACCCAGATAGTATTTTAAATAATTTCATACACCTGTATGTATTTTACTTTTCCATGTAAAAATCATTTGCTTTAAGCAGGTTCATTTTGCATCATCACATGTGCAGTGTGTGGGCATGTAAGGCTTCATAAGACAAATTAACCTTCATTTGCAGAAACTTTTATGTTCACCCTTTACTCTTTTGGTATATGGAACATGTAGAAAATTTTGAAATATTTTAAAGTATCAATAATACATGTACCTCCCTACTGATGTTGTATCCCCTGATCATGCTTGCTATGGCTATCAGTTATTTTCCTCACACTAAGCAGCTGGTTTTGTTTTCCCAGGGATGTCCAGAGGTGTGGTCCATGTTACTGATCATGGCCAGGTTGACAAGCTGCATTTCGTGGAACCTTGTGTTTGTCCCCAGCCAACACCACAACATCCATACAGCACAGGGAGTAGTTATTATCTCATGGCCTCTCTCCGGGATGGTCAGACGTTCCTGATCCCTGTCTCGCAAACACTCCAGAATGACATCAAGCCACTGGATGTTGGGTAAGGTGATATATCTAATGTTTAAATAATACATGTACTTTAGTGATATGGTTCCCTAGTACAGTGTATTTTGGGCCAAGTGGAAATATCCAGTATCTTTTTCTTTAGGTAAGAAATGATTATTTAAACTGGTATTTAATTTGATTCATACATGCATTCTCTAAACATTCATTGAGATCATTATATGAATGTTATAAAAACATTATTTTCTGATTAGCTGTAACATTATATGCATGTATGTCTCTCTTTTGTTATCTACATCAATTTTATTTTGCTGGACCTATTCATGCTGTTTCAGAATTGAAAATGACACCTCAAATCTGTCTCATGTGGACCTCCTTCCTGGAATACCAGATCTGGTAAAATACCTGAATATACCTTGTACTCTATATCCTGGTATTACATGTAATTATAACATCTTAGGATCATGGTTAATGTTAAATAGCATCAGAGTATGGACATTACATGTATGTTTTACTATCAGACTGTTGGAGAAGTTGTAAATCTGTAATCCAACATGATTTAAATGTTTTAGTTGTAAAATTTAAAGTCTGTGTGTAACTCTGACAGTCATTAAATTTTAATGTGTTTGTGTTTGAGGTCTTATGTTAATGTAATAATCTTATGTACATTAATTGCATATTACTGACACGTTATTTTCATTTGTCATAATATTCAGTTTGTGACAAGCCAGAGAAATGGGTGCATGTTCATTCATGATATACACACTGGGAAACAACTTTGTCAAGTGACCCTACCCGAGGGTTTCGAAATAGCATCACCATGGGAACCACTGATTACAACTGGTGCAAACGGAGGAATGCTCTATTTAAAAGGTAAATAGTTACCAGTCCGACAGAGGATTACCGTTAAATTGTGCACAATGGTGTTTAAAGCCCCGACGAGCATTGCACCAAAGTACATCTATTTAGCTGACCTACTTCTTCCATACAAACCAACAAGAACCCTTGATCAAGCACTGATAACCTATTGGTAACTCCATCAGTGACAGCGGTTTTTTACTGTTAATTACAGTGAGAGGTGATTTGCCTAACATGGAACAGCCTACCTCAAGATTAAGAGACTTGCCTCACTTATGCTTGTCAAATTCAAATCTGTATTAAAACACACTTACTTGGCAGTGCGTTCTAAAATAATTAATTGACTATTGTATGTATCAAATGAAACTGTATGATTATTGAATATAAAGTGCCTCTGAGTGAGTTTTTCGAATTTTGGCGCTATATAAGTATAAAGTAACATAACACTTAGCAGCTCACGTGCAGCTGTTCCAATGCCTACAGGTGTTTAATACATGTATACATTTGTAAGAATTTACAGATGAAAGATGTGCTAGCTGCTTTTGCTTTCAGGTTGTGTGAAGGATATACCAGCAGTGGAACAGCCACAAACAGCATCTGAAGATGTCGAGATGTCACAAGAAAATAGTGATGACCAGAAGCTAGAGGAAACAGCGGAAGAATCAGAGAAGATTTTTGTCTGTACCCTACGCTCATTTCCAACATTGGATAGCTACAGACAGAAGGAGAGACCTACAGTATTATTTAACCCTGCACGGTCACTGGAGGACAGACTCACAGCTGTATTCAGAGACAGGTATAATGTACAGCTTTACATTATAAGTGCACTTGCAACCTGTTAAGTTGCACATTACACAAAAAAGTACGTTGTAATCTGAATATTTTGATGCAATAACTTTTAAAATTGGATATTGATACCATGGGTATCACTTGAAATAGTTTAGCTCCTGTTAGTAAGGAAGCCATAATACTCATTACTATCAACGCATAAATATTATTACCACTAGAGTACCTTTCGGGTGATACATCATCTACATGTATGTCCTTCTTTGAAAGGAAAAAGGTGGCGTATCTTGGAGTGTCATAATTACATGTATGTAACAGCAGATATCATGATATATTGTACCAGCAGTTTTAAAATAGCTTCTATGTTTATGCAGTCATTCAATGTACATGTAGTCTTGTATGGATTTTGGAAATTTTGGAATTTTGTCTGTATTTAAATCTGTTATTATAAACTTTACTTAGGACTAGAATTATCGTCGTGTAGTTATTTCATACCTGTGTTTGTTATGTGGAACAGGGTAACGGAGCAGTCGGCGAGGAAGGATCGCATGCAGCAGAGATGGGGACAACTGAAAGAGGAACTTCGTCTGCTAGAGCAGCTCAGGGAGGAGCCCAAACACAAACAGATCCGTGAGAAATTTGTAAGTTAAATTGGGAAACGGTTTTAGAAAGAACTGAAATTATTTGGATGATACAAACATAGTGGTCCCTTTCCTAATCCCTTTCTGCAGAAATTACCTCCGTTCTGGGCAAAACAATTGCTGCTACATGTAGTACTGTGAATGCATTTAAATCTCCCTCTCCCCAAAGGCCACCTCTCTGTTGTGGCCACATTTTCTTTGCAAATAGGGTGGCGTTATTTGAGGGACCTACTTTATACAAAACTTAAGTATTTTGTATGTTACTTGTCAGCCGTCAGCCAGTATCTGTTACAAAACTTACATCATGTAAGCATTCAGATAGAGATAATATATGTCGCTTGTGTGAACGCCAATTTCTTTCTCCATCAACAAAGAAATCATGTACATGTATGTATATGTCAAAATGCATGGCGACATAATTTAAGATGTAGAATGTTTTGTTACAAAGCCAAAACCTGAGCTGGTGGTTACCTGAGGTAAGTATCTGTGTATAAGTACCTAAATGTACTGTTAGTGGTGTACTATACATGTATGCGTGATATCCTGTGGCTTGAGTCTTGTCTCTGTTCAGCTTTGCATGCATCTTTCACAATTTGTATAGCATGTTGGTGTAGTGATCTGGTGAACTCCCTGTGTGCATGTATGCATAGGCATTATTAATCCCCCGCCTAAAGGGATTATAGCAAAGGTGCGAGTTTCAGTGAGAGAAACCTTTGGGACACATCTCCTCTCAGCACAGGGCATGCTGTGCCTTCTACTTTGCAGTGACGATAGCACACGCACTGGGCTTCTGTACTAAGGAGGGATTTATACGGATTTGTCGTATTTCGCTAGCTATGACAATTTATTGGCACGAAAAACGCCGAAAAACATACCCCTTCGTTGTCTTCAGTGCCCCGCTCACCACAAAGCACAGAAAAGCATCAGCTTTCAGATACAGCAAGCCCACACTTTGCAGATTGTTAATAAGCTCTAGATTGTCTTATTTTTATTTCTATCAGCGGCGATGGCTATTTTTCTGAGCAT
>JAAUYG010178249.1_pt1 | contig 11875 bp, 8 predicted proteins | sample 7278091 | NCBI WGS metagenome assembly JAAUYG01 (sample SAMN14350201, study PRJNA611818) | marine sediment metagenome | isolation source: surface marine sediment (0.6m) | place: French Polynesia: Moorea | collected 2018-08 | reverse complement strand
AATTCCTTCCAAACGATCACCAAACTGAACAACTTTCCTCCATTTGTAATCTACAGGAAGTTCCGCTCGATTCTGCGCATTGCGACTCATAACAGTAGCACATGGTACCCAATCAAAACAACAACAACCGCACGTGGTCGCAGCACCCGCTACAGCGGGCCATCGTGGTGTCCGGGTAAGCCCGCTGTAGCGAGCAATCGTGGTGAACATAACGCACCCGCTAGAGCGGGTCGTCGTGGTGAAAAGGTTAATGATCAAGATTGCATTAAACTGTGTAACGTCATTGGATAATGTTATACTGTTTGAAAATCTCCAGCCCCGCCTTCTTGTATTATTGGGTATTTCATGTTAAGTACAGTGAAGTAAAGTATACTAAGGCATCCAGCTTTGTTAGCAACTTCGCTATCTGGATTGCCGACATTTTCATGTATATTATGAACTGTCCTAACAACTACATTTATTATTGTATATTTAACATGAAAGTGTAAATAAACTATCTACAGTATTGGTAGTACTCATCTTGAAAGACCGCCCCATTGGCCATAAAAATATGGTCTGTGAAATCAGGTCAGGTCTTTGGTGACATGTTCAATTATATTGAAATGTGGAATCTTACGCCAGGAATATGTGATCCTTCAAGATGGGTGTTGTCATGGCAGTGGTCTCTCAAGACAGGTGTCTGTTTTGCACTTCATATGTTCATGTAAAATAGACTTTGAAATATTTTGCTTTATGTAGTCAATTTCAGTGCCCTTGTTCTTTATTACATACCAGTAGTATGTGTTATTCTTATATCTTGTAACCATTTCTTTTCTTGTATTTTTGCATTTCAGAACCCAACTTCGTTGGTTCATTTGAAGATGGAGATTACATCTATTTCTTTTTCCGAGAAAGTGCAGTTGAGGTCATGAACTGTGCTAAAGCTGTGTATTCTCGGATTGCTCGAGTTTGTAAGGTCAGTAGTGCTTGAGTTAGTGTTTGTCATCTAGTACAACATACGTACAAAGGAACAGCTTGCGTTTTACTCCGTAGTGGAAACTCGCTAATGAAAATCTTTGAAAATGTAGGAAGGAGTTCAGTGGAAAAAACATTGATGGTATTATAATCGCTTAAAATTTATTGCTACCAGTACTAGGAATGTAGGACCAATAGAACCAACAAACAATTAATTACGGTGAATTTATTCTAATAAATTGAAATTAACATAAATAAATACTCTCACTGATAATTGCAGTTTAAAGGAACAGGTTTCATATTTCAAAAAAAATTTCAACTGGAAATCATTTTGAAACAATTTTTACTATATAGGTGTGATTTTTTTTCATTCTGTTTCATTTTGTTCAGCATACATGAATGTGTCAAAGATTTGATATTGTAAGATTATTAGGTGTTTTCATAACTTCCAAAATTTTTCATAGATGCTTCAGTATTACATTTCAATAACGGTGCATGTATATATGTGTTTCACAGAAGGATCAAGGTAGCAGAAGCAGTGTGTTAGAACATCGCTGGACCACTTACCTGAAGGCAAGGCTCAACTGCTCAATTCCCGGGGACTACCCTTTCTACTTCAATGAAATTTGTAAGTCCTCTTTTCTCTAGTATCCAATCTTGGAATATTTACTGGTACTGCTTCCTTAGATCACTACCATACATTGTTACTGTGGAAAATACCATTTACTTAAGACTAGACGTGTAAACCACCCCAGTACATCTATTTGTCTATAGTTTTTGTAGGTGCTGGTTGATGTGTAATGGAAATCATGATGGTTTTTGACATTGTATGGAGAGTATTGAATGATCATGTTTTCTTTGCAAAGTTTGTTTTATTTTGCCACATGCAAGGATTTCAAATTTTTTGTTTTTTTTAACATACCAAGTGGTGTACTTAATGTCTTTTTTCTTGTAATTACAGATGATGTTTTCAAGGATGAGGATACCTACTATGCAGTATTCACAACTAATCTGTAAGTCTCTTCAGATACACAAGTCATTTAACTACAGTCGCTGCACAGACATTTATAGGCTTACATTTACTGCACATATAGTTTAAATGTGTAAGATAATTATGATAACTGCACATGTAAACTATTTAGTATGATAGCTGTACATATAAGCTAATTGTGGCAGCTGCACATGCAAGCTAATTACAATAGCTAGTTACTACAGATGTAAAGTAGTTAATGGCAACTGCATGTAAGATTACCATAACTGCACATGTAAGCTAATTATAGTAGCTGCGGTAGCTGCACACATTAGTTCTTTATGTTGACTGCACATGTAAGCTACTTATGGTGACTGCATGTAAGCTAAAAGGGTAGCTGCACATGTCGGGTAATTATGATAACTCCATATGCAAGTATTTACACTTTTAATTGTTTATCTCGGTAATATTTTTTTGTAGCGTAATTAGATCATTCAATGAATTTAGGTCAGTAATAGTTTCCATGATGGTCACTGATATTACCTGTCTCGTTTACTGAATGTCTACAGCTTAAGCCATGCAAATTTTCCCTTAAGTATGGTATGTTGTATGTAAGTATTAGTTAGTAGCTACATGTAATTGTCAAATCTTCCTCCCCTAGCAATGGATTGCATGGCTCGGCCATCTGTGCCTTCAACAATGCTGCCATAAAAGAGGCCTTCAATGGAGCATTTCTCGAGCAGGAAAAATCAAACGTGATATGGCAGCCGGTACCAGAGAGTGGAGTTCCTGATCCACGACCAGGAAATGTAAGGCTAATACATTGTCCTATAAGCACAGCTACTACTCACATTGGAAGCAGCTGTGCTTGGCCGTGAAAGTTATTTTTGTGTCGTTTTGGTAACTGCATGGTCTCGGCCAGTCAAAAGCAGTTCTGGACAGCCACCCAGAACCAATCATACCACTTTCAATCATACCACTGTTTCATGCTGCCACCACATGTGACAGCAAAGTTGTTATACGTTCAACCAATGGCCATCTAGTCTTAATTACTCGCCTGCTTTCAATGAGTAAAATTCAGAAATTTCTCCGAGCATTTTACAGTAAATTTTTACAGTAAATCAGTCATACTGTACGTAATGCATACTTTTTTCCTCTTCTTGTTTCATTAGTGCAATGAAGATTCCTTGCAAGTTGAGGATCATATACTTCAGTTCATTAAAGCACGCCCAATCATGTACGAGGCTGTGCGACCAACCGCGACCCACCCTCTATTTCACGAAGAAGGCAAAGTCTTCAATCGGATAGTTGTGGATACGGTTGAATCTTACACGATCTTCTTTCTGGCCAACAGTTGTAAGTTTCGAAATCATGAGAACTTCAAATTTTCTTTTAGCTGCAGCCTGATTCTTGAACCCCATGTTATGTAAACATAAAGCAATTAAGCAGTTGAGTAGTATATATTTGCTATTAGGCCACTTGAATCAGACCGCCATCAATTTTGCCTTTTTCCAGATATTTTTCCACACATATTTTTATACAAGTCAAAAACGAGACTGAGTCAAAATTATTGCCTCTCCTCCCCTCCATAGAGGTTATAAGTTAGCTAGGGCACCTATAACAGCATTCAAAGCCAGTGGGTTACTGTACAGATTTTGTGATGAAGAAAAGTGTACCTGAGTCCTCAGGTATATGGTTTAGAACAACATTGTACATGTCCACTAAACCAAACGTTTGTAATCATAATGCACCCATGTGTAATATTGTGGCATTGCAGACACTGGAGAAATCCAGAAAGTTGTGCAGTGGCTCGGTGATGATGACAGACCTGTCAGTCGTACTTTGGCGGTGTGGAAACCCTTTGCTAATGAAACAGATAGCAATCAAATCATCAGACAGATGAAATTCTATTCTGGTGACAGGAAGGTATGAATTTTGACAAACGTTTGATTTGAAGTATGATTATAGCAAATCGGTTTTAAAAATTCAATTTTTGGCAAGTCTGAAAAAGTATAATGTATTATGCATATGTTTGGATAAACAAGACTGTCAAAGTATATGTACCCCGGTAGATATTAGCAACATATATTCTCATTAGGGGAAAATATGTAAAAAAAAAATCAATAAATTATAGCTGTAAGTATGATTTTCAATCATTGACCTGTTTAGTTAATTTTTTTTAGTAGGCATTCTTTGTAAGAATGTCTGCTTTCATTTTTTTCCTGCCGGTTTACTCCCCAGGTGCTGTATGTGAGTTCGGACAACATGATCCAGGAAATTCCTGTGGAACAATGTAACTACAAATACTGCACGGAGTGCATTCTGGATCCTTATTGCGGGTGGAACAGTGCAACCGACGGCTGTGAAAAATGGAGGTAACTGAGCACCAACATCCATACATGTTCACTGGGTCAATGCTTTAAAACTCTTTTGTGTATTTTAGTCACATTTTGATGATCTGTGTTTTATGCTTTTGGGGGTCTTTTGATGAATTTTGTTCTTGTTGTGCTACCCTCCTGATATACAGGAATACTTGTGGGCATTCCATAAACGGCTTGTCGTTGTAGAAGTGATCTATTATAAGCAAGTTTCTTCTTTTGAAAACTAAACTATAAATGCTGTAACATTTTATTTGCCAATGAATGTGCAGGACACACAAAACACCTTCTCAATTCCTCAATGGAGTATACAACCGGGATACACGCTGCAAGGTGCAACGGGTAATCAATGTATAATAGCTTAGTCTGTGTAATGTAAAGTTCTCATTTTTACGGCTGAGTGAACCGGAGCACATGTCGGGTAAAAATCTTGCCCACACAGGGACCCTAGGTACCGAAGACTAAGTGTATGGCGGGACTCAAACCCACAATCTCATGGTTGAGAGTCCAGTGTCTAATAACCACTCGGCCAACGGTCCTCCCTTGTTGGCCGAGTGGTTAAAACATGCAACAATTAAGCTTGTCACTTTCATGTATGCTGTACATTAAAAAAAACTGTTAAATAACCTGTAAAATTCATGTTACTTTACTTTCAGCTCTGACTCTGGCTATAAACAGTTTGTGACTTCTACTTCTTCTGTCCAGGATTGTGGGATGGCTTGTCAGAGTAAGTTAATACACGCATGTGTAGGGACAAAAAAAAAAGGATTGTTGAATTGGACTAATGATTAATGAATCTGCTGACTTCATTGTGGCAGCTAGCCGATGGATTTTAAATTGATATCTTACAGAATCGGAGTGACCATATGTGAAGTAAAACATAGAATACAGGCAATGAGATTTCCAGTCACATCTGTGGTGGTTTATACCCTAAACTGGAGCATCCAGGTTTAAGTTGATGCCTTGATATCTGCTCTGTCCCGAGGTGGTATAAATATCTCCCTTGTATCCAGATCTGTCCCTTTAAACAATTTTGCATAGCTGATTTACTGTATATTTCTCTGTACAATTTCAGAAATCAGGGAGCTGAAAACAAAGGTGCGGGTACAAGGGGATCCGCTGCATTTGTCCTGCAACTCCCACTGTGTACCTCCTACCAACGTGGAGTGGCGGCTTAATGGTCAACCATTGCGCATAGACTACACGGAGAAGTTTCTCACTCAGCAGCATGGCTTGATTGTGCTGAACGTGAGCCAAGAGGGCAAAACTGGAAGATACGAGTGTCGGGCTGAGGATATAACACTAGCAACGCACCTTGTAGAATGGGAAGGTAAGGTCGTGTACAGAACATTTCTTCTTTTTAAATCCAGTGATCCATTTCTGCAAATATTTTGGATTGAGCCAAAACTGTACAAAGGCTGCGCATCCTGAAGGCCTGATGTGTCACCATCCCTACAGAAGAGCTAGCAAGCCAGTCTCAGTTATGGTAAAACTACATGTATTGAACAAGAGTGAGACCAAAAATATCTATGCATGTGCAAAAGCAATTTGTGCCAAAAGGACACACACAGTCACCTGATAGAAGAAGTAATATATAAATACCCATGATACATGCATATATGATCTTTCTGATTCTACTTGCGCAAAAATGACACTCAAGCCTTATACATGCACTTTCCATGACTGAGGAAGGCCAGAGATAACCAAAGGCTTAAGAACAGCTAAATTTCTACTCTTGATGAAAGTAATATATGATATTATGCAACTGATATGATCAATTACCTAAGGGTTAAAATATGAAATAATAGTTTTCTTTTTATTAAAGCATATTTTCTATGCATCCTTGGATATAGTATATAACGTATACAGTTGTACAGAAAGAAGAGTTTGCGTTTGAACTTTAAGCATCATCATGAACTATTTCTGTCGGATGTGTATATTCACATCGAAATTTTAACCGGATTTTGCAGCCTGTGACCTAGCGGCTGATGATGGGAAAGCTTGCTTTAAACATGAGCTCAGGAACTGGTGTGACGAATTTGAGAGATACAAGGAGGAGTACAAACACTGGCAGTGTCTCAAGGTTTGTGCTGCAAACCACACATGAAATGATGCACTTTGAAAATATAGTGCCAACTCAGAATTAAGACCACCCACTTTGAAATTCAGAGTGGTCCTGACTCCTGATTGAGAGGTGATCTTAATAGTGAAACAATATAGCGCTGGTGTGTGATCATTTATCATGAAATAATTGGTCTTATTTCCGGAATGGTCTTAATGTTGGGTTTCTACTGTATGTGTGGTATCTAGAAGGGAAAGTTAGGCAGATGCAATAGGGTGAAAAGGTGATAAGTATTTATGGATGAACATCTATAGGTAACAGTTGCCTATTTCAGATTAAGGGTTTTGGACCTGACTGGAGTTGGAAGATTAATACAACTCCATAACGAGATAGAAAGTTAGGTGATATGTGTTTGGGTATGATATAGTCCAGGAATGTTAATTAATATAAAACGGTTAATTTTTACCTGGTTTGCTGCATTTCAGAACTGTACAATTTCTCAGCCAAACTGTGACTGTCCAGCGGTGGGAACGACAAGATCTCCCGGAGGGTGGCGATAGCAACGAAACTTATTATTTCATTTCAAATATATAGCAGTCATTATGTTTTTATAAAGTGTGCAGCTAGCCCAGTAAGTGATGGGATTTGTGTGGAGTTGATACAGACAGCGGATAGTTGCATTGAGGATCGGTCACAGAAATCAAATTGTGCATCTTCTTCAAGCTCTTCAGTGGTGAATATCTTCTGACTAGGAGCTGTTATGAAACTTTTAAGGAAGAGAAAATGTTGCTCATATAGGGATGCTGCACAAACGGAACCTTGAAGGTTTCATATCGCTGTGCCCTAACAAGCCTACCATCAAAACTTTCAGCCTCAAGGATGGACTCGGTACAGATTTCTACATCACATCATTGAAAGTGACAGAGCTGCCTGTCAAGCCATTAATATCAAGTCGTCACTGTCTCATTCGGTGCAGCAGAAGTTGCAGTGTAGTGCCATTAACTTGTGCAAGCAAGTTGTGCTTGGGGAATTGAAACTTGGAGCCTTAGCTTATCTATGACCATGTTGAATGTGGGGGACTGCAAAAGACGACCGTTGTCTTAAAATAGGAACTTAATTTACAGTCCTGTCACAGAAATTGCAGATTCAGCTGCGTCTACTTCACCGCAGCTCGTAGGAGACTTGCGCAACTGTGTCTGCCCCCCCCCCCCCTCGTTATGTTACTGATGTTGTTGTCAGAGAAGAGAACAAGTATCTGTGCCAACTTCTCTGGTGACTTCAGTTCTATGCAGCTGAGCAATCTGCTAACTGGGCACATGTCTGACAATTGTGGATAAGACAACCATACAGAATGATGGCCTGTTGACTACATACCCTACCATTCCCCCCACCCACCCCCACCCCAATGTATCTAGCCAGGAACTGGATTGCGTCCTGCACCCTCCCCCCAATGCTGGCTGGCCGGCCTTAGTACTGCAGCTGCTGCTTGCTTACAGCAACCATTACACGATCACGAGCGTTTCATGTCATTGTTTACACGCAACATTCCAAGTTTGTTAGTGCTTAGCTTGTAGAGGCATAGTATGAATTGTTCATATTTATTAAGAGAGTACTGTAGTAAATGTTGATGTTTTTTTAACTATGAACTACATAATGTGAAATTATAGTACTTCTTTCTGCTGTGATAACCCTGGTTGCTAACAGGTAATACTAGAAATCTTGTTTTAATGTACATTGGGTACCTGTAAAAAATTGTGTATGCTAAAAAATTTTTATTCAAAGAGCAAAGTTGCATTGGATCAAAGAATGAAAATGTTGTGTTGACTTACTGCGAATGATGGCTTGACTTCTATAAATGAAAAAAACAAAGAGCTACAATTGTCTAATGAATTTTGGGTAGGCAGGTCAGCTTATGATGGTGAAATATTTTACAGCTGGGAATAGCAATTAAACATACAAGATTGGGCAGAAAGTATTTGCACCCCGGAATATGGTACTGCTTTTCCTAATGTCATGGCATACTAGTGTCCTAACCCGCTTATTATTCTTGGTTGTGGTAATCTTTATTAAATACAGTCTTTGTGTGTTGGGAAAATGAGGTAGCGTACTAAACTTTGAGAGTTGTACAAACATGTCTCAGTCAACTGAATTTATACATTAAAGGTACATGTACGATAAATCAGGGCGTTCTCATAGATTTTCCAAGTCCCACACTGCAAAAGATCCGTCTGATCAACTCTAAAACAGAAATCATACATGCTGGTATCCGTATTTGAACTATCTATAAGAAGTAAATTACTTAAGATTTGTGAGCATGTACATGTAATTTAAATTGCTGGTTGCAAGTACGCACCGAGATGATTGTTGTGAGCTACATGCAGGTATTAAGAAACTGTCTGGTTAAGTATACATGCTAAATATGTGCGTTTTAAGTGCAAAACCCACCACAGATGTTGCTATAATTGTTGAAGAATGTGAATTACGAGGGCTGTGGATGTGTAGCGTCTTTCTTTCTCTCTCAAGTCGAGACTTGTCTTATTTTTCTGTAGCAAAGAGTCCCAACATAGAATGGGACACTTGGCTCCCAAAATATTGATTTGAGAAACTCACTGCCATCAATACCAACAAGATCTGTGGAAGAAAGATCTGAAATGTCTGTACTTGTATATCGAATATATAGTATTGTCCGTGGTCATACTTATATAGAGTTATGTAAAATGGATATACTACAGTATGAAATGTTGCATATACGTTTAGTTTGCAAGATCTTTGTATTTTTCATTCATGCTCTTGTTTTAATTAATTTAAATACCTTGTTCTTTATATAAATCCAGAATCGAAAACCGTCGTGACACAGAAGTTATTCATTGAAACGTGAACTTCAAGGCATATTGATTTGGCCTGAATTGTAGCTTATTTTTATTTATTATCGAAGAAGGTAGTATATTTTTTGTCAAACCGTATTCTAACCAAGCATCACCTGGTGTGAATGCAAATGGATGTATGAAGAGGTTAACCCATGATCGATCTCAGAATGTCCTCCCAGATATTGGCGGTGTACATGACACATATATGTATGTACACTCTGTGTAATTCAATTATGGTATGTGCATGATGTGGTAGGACACATTTATCGCCAGCCTTGAATAGTATTTATAACCTAACGGGACCAAGAACAGTGTATTACTATCCAAGTGCATAAACTTGCTGGTATTTAAACAAGATGGTGTGAATTTTTTACAATGCCCAAGAGTATGAAATGTTTTCTGTAAAGTGCTTACATGTATGTTCTAGCTGCAGAAGATCAACTGTGCAAGACTGATTGGCACAGCCGAATAATTAAAATACAATTTGTTCAATAGTTTCTCATAAACTGTTAACAAGCGCAAAAAAATTAAACTGTGCATCTTTAAACATGTTAAAATAGTAATGCCTCACATATAAATGAATGTAAAAATTGTTGACGAGTGTCAAATTGGATTCTCTATTAATCGTATAGTATTTTAGCTTTCCTCAAAGTTCAAGTGTCAGTTGTCAAGTTCAAAGATTATGTAATGTGCAATTTGATATCTAATCCGTTTCAAGTGATATATTCTTTTATTCAAGGGTAGTTTATAACCATTGTAACTGTAGTGTCCAGTGTAGAATAATTATAGCTTTATTTAATCCCAAAGTGCAAAGATATAATGGGTTTGGGAGACCAGGTGTCTGAGAAAATACACATGTACCAAATATAGCAGCACGGTGGCCATTTGTACTACAAAGCAGTGACTTAAGTTCAAAGTTGACAGCTACACAGGTTTTGACCATGGGGTGTATAGGGTTTTTAAAGGAAGATATTTGTGGATAATTCTTTTTAGCATGTAACAACACATTTGATCTCCACTGATATAAAAAATGACATTTTAAAAACAGTAAAATGTATGTACGTGTATATAAACATTTGTTTCACCCTAAGTTTTACTTGCCAATTTCCTCAAACCTCAGTGAGTATGCGGGATTTGGGAACATGGAATTCGTGGGGCACATTTTGCAAGGTTTCACTCGTCTCTTGTGCAGATGTCCATGAAATGAGTTTGATTGTTTATAAAATTATATAAATAAAACATTGATGTAATATTTAATATTGAAAGTAATGTGTATACACTGTAATGAAATGTTTCACTTGTGAACTTGCATTTGATTCATCGGACTTTCTTAAATGCACCACTGCACTCTGGATTATTCCACATTTAGTGCTATTTTTTGGTTGATGCAATTTGAGGCTAAAGTACATACATGTAGTTCTTGATGTTAAATCTTGTGTAGTCAGATTGTCACAGATGCTATATATCTATAGACATTTATTGACATAGTACATAGGAGTGATCTGTAAATTTTTTTCATCCTTCAAGTAAGATTTTTGTTTTCAGCTCAGAAGAATTGCAGTTCATTTATCATAATACATGTATTCTAAATAAGTAGCATCCAAAAATCTTCCCAATAAGTAGCATCCAAAAATCTTCCCAAATCGTCCCCTTTCGTATATTGTGAAGTACATACACTTGTATGTGTATGCTGCATGTAAAAACGAAAGGGCATGTTCTTTGTGATGCTACATGTCCTAGGAAATCACTAGCAAAACGATAGGGGGATTTCTAACTGGCCATTTTATTTAGACATACCGTACTCCAGATGAGAACGAAGTAAAGAATTGTCATTCTACTGCACTATCCAGTGAACGTATAAAGCTGCTTCATTTCAGAAGTCCAGTGTATTTTATTGTAGTACTGAGTTGCAGACTGAAGTTGTATGCATATAGCAGATATCACTGGCATTGGTTTCTTTATCTCTTAATATTTTTGTGTACAAAAACTGCACAGATATTTTGAAAGGCTGTACATTATTATTTGCAGAATAAGTACACAATTGAACTGTATATCTGAGAAAAATTGCAAATAAATTTGACATAAAGACTATGAAATACAGTCTTCCACTTCTCGATCTTAATGAATATTTAATATGCTGAATTCTTCAGTGTACTACGTATGGTACTTAAGCCTGTATGGGCTTTACAGAAACATATGGACATTTAAGGACACAAATGATAATTTGACCTTGACATGGATAAAGTTTATACAAACTCTTTCCAGAACTATGTACCAGAGTTACTCTACTGTCCCATTGCTACTAACACTAATTTCCTTTCGATATGATTATGTACATATATATGAATACACTGGCTGTATTTTATATGAACAATTGCACAAAAACCAGTGTATGTATAAAACATACATTTGAACGCTCTGGAAGGCTGAACTCAAATACAGTAGAAAATGTCTTGGGTGGTTAATGAATAACTATTTCATGAAACCACACCAAATGCAAGCATGGCCATATGTTCTTGAATACTGGCAATTCCACTTGACAACCACATCACTTAATAATGACATGCATATGAATTCTGAGAAACTTGACATGAAGTTGACAATCTTTCACCATATGATCTTAAATACTGGCATTCTTGACTTT
>JAAUYG010232433.1_pt1 | contig 11877 bp, 6 predicted proteins | sample 7278091 | NCBI WGS metagenome assembly JAAUYG01 (sample SAMN14350201, study PRJNA611818) | marine sediment metagenome | isolation source: surface marine sediment (0.6m) | place: French Polynesia: Moorea | collected 2018-08 | reverse complement strand
GTGTCATTTGACTCCTCAAATGACACTATCACATTTGACCTTGAGTGACCTTAAAAGGTCAAATTCAAAGTCACTCAGATTTTGAAGCCTTATATCTTCTAAAGGAGCTAGGCCATATGTTATGAAATAAGTCTGCAGAAAATTGCCATTTGTCACACCAGTTGCAGGTGTCAAGCAGAGCGCCAAGGTCCATAGACCTCTTGTTGGTGATTTGGGTCAGAGAAATCTGGTGATCTGGCCCTGTTGTTGGGTATATACTGCCCCTTTGGGCTATGGTATAGTTCTCGAGTACCGGTACCTCATTGTTCCATTTTGAAAAAGCTATAATAGAACTGGTCTATACTATTAGTCTAGTACATGTATGAAAAAGAAAAGTTGTAGGATTGTTTTTGCCAGGAGAAACAACCATAAATTATGTCAATATTCAAACTGGTGCTCACTGATTTTGCACAGACAGACCGAGGTTCAAGAATAATTTTCTTGTGATTTGCATACAGAAAATTAGTAGGTTGTCTTTCAATCGCAACAGATGAACGGTCAGTTTATCAGTTGTCTCCACTTTTACCAGTGTTTACAGTGGAAAATGTGGGCCCAGTCTGATCCTCTTATTCAATTAGCAATTTGTAAAATTATACGAAGCCATCTCCAGTTTGCCAGTAATCTTGCTCACTGCATGACTTGGATTCCAAAGGTGTGTACTTCACCTGACCTTGGAATGACCTTCGGGGCTTTTATCTTTGCCCCCAATTTAGGCTCTTCACATGTCAAGCACCTTGCATGGTTTTGTCAGGTGTTCCCTGCCCCCACCCTATCACTATGTACAACAAAATTGCTGGATGTAAGCCAATTGGTTGATGCGAGCCAGCCGGTCACCTATTGCCTCATAGATAATGGACCGTCCTGGTTCATGATAAAACCATGGGTCATATAGGTAGTGATCAACAGCTCGAGTGCGGAGGTCATATTTGGCCCCCTTTATACGTATCTGACAAGCTTGGGCTTGACGCAGATGACGCTGCCTGAGTGTTATGAGTGCCTGTTGAATTTTCTCAAGACACACTGCGTTGCCACCGTCAAAGCAGCCGGCCAGTTATCATGGTTATTATAACATAGTATTCACTCCTCTTATGAATCCTGTATTTATTAACACAAACGCCTGTGGTGAAAAATCCATGTTCCTCTTTTTATTCAATAACAAGAGTAATATTAGCCACTGTACACATTCTCTACATCTGCTAGCTGTCTGTCAACTTCAATTGGATAACCGTGTAAACATTAGAAACTTATCACAAATGTCAGTGCAGCCTCTCGAGAATTTGCCAGCACCAGTAATGGCAAACCGACTATCGGAGTAATTATGCCTGTACATAATGTTTTACCAAGCATGCAGACATGTACAATTTCCTTTAAATGCATTTAATTAATCACTTCACTTTCTTACAGTTTTCAACATTACAAGAACTATGGAAGGTTACAAATACGTGACCGACATTAGCTGGAAAAACTTTGGCTCTGCTACTTAAACCTTTGTACAGTTTCACAAAACCATCTATATTCAGGTATTTTTAGTTCAACAAATCTTACACAGATCCTTTACATACCGGATGATCTGAAATTTACTAAGTTTTTATATTAAAAAAAAAAAAAAACAGTCGAAAAAAACTAAGGGCTTCCAGAAGAGGACTTATCGCATTTTTCACATTTGCAGGACGATAACAAATAAATTACAAAGAACATGATCACAAAAGTCTGGCTATATTTGGCCTAGGGCACATACTGTGTTCTGCTCTAGAGCATTCATCAAATGCAGCTCGTTCTCATCGCAAATGCTTCACAATAACTGAGATCAATCTGGTGTTAACATGCCATGAATGCCAGGGAAACCACCCTAATGGTTTCAAATCTCAAGAAGGCATACACCAGTGTACCGGTACATCAATTCCTCAATACAAATTATCTTCCTTTAATATGATCACCTGTTAGCAAGCAAATAGGACATCACAGCAAGCACAAATGGCAATTAACGACTTACAGTTATACAACTTGGCACGCAGTTGCAAATGCATTCAAGTGTACATAAGTTATGATGGCATTACATGCTAACACGGCTTGAAATGTTGATCCCCGCTACCAGTTTATTGCTCTGAAAACAGCAGTGAACATAAGCATTGTATATCCAACTAAGTCTTTTCCAGATTTGACATGAGTGCCTATATTAATATAACTAGACCACTGGCACAGAATACACAAAATTTGTAAAAGGTCTCCCTTTTTATCAATCTTTTTAATAAACGATAAATGATTCATCACCCTTACTTAATATAATACCATGGAGTAAATGTTTTCAACAATGTTACTAAGGTCTTATTTTTCCCAGATCAGTGCATTTCCTGACACATCATGTAGTTTTCCGACCACTCACAGTGTATGATGCCTGCTGCAGTCTCAGCAGATAAAGTGAACATGGAAAGTGGCTTCCAAGTATCGGCTACCAAACAAAAGCACCCGTCTATGTTTATGACTAAAAAGGCCATTGATAAAAGTGGCACTGTTCTATATATCACAAAAACAAACCACTCTGTGCACACACGCTATGTGCAGCTTTCACCCAGCTGGTACGACAGGACCAGCCAGGTGAAGGAATGCCTATGAACTAATTTATGAAGCTTTCAAGTCACTTCAACTATATACAACAAACCAAGTCTTATATATATATATATAAAATTGTATGTTTACAGTAGACACAGTGGAAATCAAATACTGGATTTATTAAGCTGTAACGTCAACTTCCAGACACACTGTCACAGTCACCTTGCCCACCCATTCAGACGTCTGCTGCCTCATTCATACACGGTGATTATAAACGACAGGTTAATAATTAAAGGTAGATCCAGCCAGTGTTGGGGGAACCTTGCACTGGAGCTCTCAAAAAAGATCGTCAAAACTCTAAATTTGGGACTTCAATCTTTGCTTTGTCACTGGCTATCAATCTCGCTAAAGTCAATACCTTACGTCCTCGAAAAAAAAACTTGATCTAAGTTTGGACTTTACAAGTATGTCTCGAGACTTGGGTAATCCATGTCGGGATTTCTGATTTAAAAACTTAAAAGACTCAATGTCTTTTGTGAATTCAGGCCCTGGTTTGGACACAATTTTTGAGGAATCCAGCCTTGTATACTCCACAAACTTCAACCCTGAGCGAACTGAATACGTCTTGTAACATGACTGTACTATGTGCACACATCTGTGAGATTTGCTGGTTACCAAAGGCTGGGACCAACATAGCCATATCTGTATTATGTACACCAGAAGATGTACAGTCTACTCAAACGAACTGAGTTTCCTGCATACAATATGACTTGGTACCAGCACAAGGCTGGAATAAAAGAAGTTATGAGCCGGAAGTCAATGTGTTCAGGTTTTCGGGCAACCGATTAATTATTACTGGGTAAATAATGCAACTCGGGACATGGTGACAGAAGCATGTCAATTACAGAAACTAGGCCTAGAATTTAGCCGAAGCCCAAACTACAGGTTCTACAATATACATGTGCATGTCGTTTGCACTTGCGCGTACCGGTACGTTGATGATGCAGTGTTGAGGGACTGCAACCTGGTCTAGAAACTGGAAGCCTACCTTGACGGGCCTGAGGCAGTCACAGTAAGATCTGCAAATAGCGTGTATGTACAGGACTCGATCACACTTTTGTCAACATCGCCACTAGTACACTTACTGCAGGGCTGCTGTTCTGTACAAAGTATACACATGATGTGACTATAGCAGCTCTACGGTACAGAACTAGTTTTCAGGTATCGTGGTCACAGGGCTATACTTTTGTCTTTTTAAAGACAAACCCACATGGGCACGGACCCTCCACTTACTGTACGAGTATACATGGTTGATGCTGCCTGCGGGACTTCAGCATGTAGGTACCGGAATACATACACACGAATTACCACCGTAACACAAAGGTTGATATCAGCATAAAATCTGTGTGAAAAATCTATTATTCAAGTGACTGTACGATACATGAAAATGACCTACATTCCATGTGGAAAGTTGAACGCTGCAGATAGCAGAGTTTTCATTGTGTCTTGCAGCACACAATTGCAAGTTTTCGTTTGCTGATCGTGAGGCCCAAATATGAACTACATGTCCATTGCCAAGTGTTCTGCAAGCATTCATCTCTTGACTTTAATACAGTTACAAGTGAACTAAATGAGAACTAATCAACACCGACACTAGTTGTGTTATGTGGGATGATGGATACTACAAGCTAATTTCTTCATAACAGTGACAAGAACGCACGTAGTTAGGACACCCTAGTCATCCCCTACAATCATATATAAAACCGATTATGTACTGTAGTCTCCTTTCTAATGTCCCAGATACATTCCAACAAAGCGAAATGGTCCACAAACTTTGATAGCGGGCTCCGACCAGTTCTCTCAGATTGTCTTCTAAGTATAAAGCTCCAGTAACATCAGCGTTATACAACATTGCTAACAGTAACACAGTAGATACTACGGCCGTATTATTAGACACTGCATTGGGTACTGAGGAGACACAAAACTACCGTCACACATGACCGACACTACGATGAGGAAAACACAGACATCACAGTACATAGATTGATGGCTGCCAAATACATGTACTGCTACATGTGTATATATATGATACGGGACGGATCAGAAAATATCACCCCAGAATAGAATAGCTTTTATCACTTGCACCACGCAAACATTAAACACACTTATTAATTAATATTATTCAACTGTTAAATAATTTACACGGTCATATCTGAAATACACAAATTAAACTGTATTATCGTTGCATTACATACGGTCAATATTTAAACGCTTCACTAATTTTTGGTGAAGCCAAGAAAGTCTTTGTACATGTATTTGTCACAACCAAGAACAGCTACATGTAGTACAATGGGGCAATTTTGGCCAACACTAAAGCCAAGTCCGCTATGTCGAATCTGAGCAGGGGTGGGTCATTCACGCAGCTTATACAAACAAGTGTAAAACCAAGACGCAAATACGATTTTTGTTATCAGCATGGAAGGTGCAGTCATCACATACAAAGACTCGCATAAGCTTCACTGGCAGGAAATCTTTCCCGTTAAGGTTTGTATTGGGTAGAATTAGGACAAGATTTACCTCGACCCTGGTGTCAGATGTTCCCACTACCAAATCCATGTCTTTTATTTAAAGAAAGTACGTTTTATCACAGTGAAAGAAAAGTTCTACTATATATGTATGACTACTGTGCTATATGGCGTCGCGGACACACGAGACTACAAGTACTTGACGTTACACACTCCCGCTAATTCAGGCGCGGTTACCACTATTCAGCATGTTGAAAAGGTGCGTGATCACAGAGCCTTGTTTTTGTTGTTGTAGCCTACACTGGGATAAATGTATTAAAGGCGAAACTAGACCGGCACAACTGTCAGTGTATACATGTATATCTCTAGGGTAGATCTACTACCAACTGCGGCACTACAGAATGGTTCAACAAGACCAATTTACTTTTAAGAATTATGTTTGGAAGCCTTGAATCATATACTACAATTGAGTTATATATTTATTTAACAACCGAATCCATAGCAATACCAGTTCCCAACCGTTTGCAATTTTACAATGTACACTTCACATATACAAGGTATGTACATGTAATTTGAAGCTTTAAAATACTGCAACAAAGAATGCTCTCTATGGGCTAGAAGATTACATTGCTAGAACAAATTGTGATATGCGTACATGTCAATTCAATAATTATGCTAAATGGTTGATCACTAATGACTGAAATGGTGTAAAATCTATACTTTTAATAGGTTGCAGGGTGTCTTCACGCAGTTCGCAAATTATATAGCAGCCCAAATTAATGTCTTGTATTTGAATTCTAAAGTACAGTTTCAGTATGATGGTAGGGTACGGTCCGTGTTAAGATTATACACATGAAATGGACACATTGACTGGTACCTACCAGCAGGTTATATTTCTATATTGGAGGTTATTTTTAGCATGTATATATCACGGTCACTGTTCACTGTGGCACACATGCACTGAAATTAATTTTGAAATGTGCACGATTCACACCCACAGCAGCACCATACCACTTTTGATTTTTTAAAAGGTGCAGTGCCAAGACCCGAAGCCTGCTTAAAGCAGAGAAACTTCGCACTTGTTTTGTCAGCCTGTAAGGTCTATATTACATGTTGTTTGCAGTTTTGCACAGAGGTATCAAGCCTTCAAGCATCTGTAAGCAAATGTATATGTAATTTTGGAAATAACGGTGGTTAACAATACAGCTTTAGTATGATTATTTTACTTACTATGGAACATCATCACATATGCGTTACCGTAAACACAGTTTTATCAAACGCTTACAACGGTGTAGATTAGTTACTCCTGGCGAATTTTCGAGCGTACAATATGCTTAATCTGTGCGAACATGGATTTGAGAAAGCAGAATTAAGCTCTTGATAAATATGTGAATCAGAAATTCTTGTCAACGTAGTTTCACATTCAACATTCATCAGACGGCACTGGAATTGTCAAGTTACGCCAAAAAGAAACCCTTTCAGGCGGGTCTGGTTAGCACAGCAACATGTTGAGCCAGCTGAGGATTTGACCAAGCACATGGGATATGCAGGCAAACAGTTTACAGACCAGATTAGTGAACACAAAGAACAAACCAAGATTTACTGGATGTGCTGATGTAAGACATTATACGAATTAATATTGAAGTGGGCTGGCCACAAGAGAGAGGTGGACCTCTGACCAGCATTTGGGCTACATATTCATAACATTGGAGGGTTGTGCATCTGATATTACTAGAAAATTTGTGATGAAACGCATTCCTTGTGGAAAATCAGGTTCGCAATCAAGATACATGTATTGAATACTGATCAAGTTATTAAAACATAGTAATGCCAGTCTGTATCTGACAAGTATACTGTCAGATACTGAAAAGCACAGAAACACATGAATTGCCAAATACCATTGCTTTGGTATCTTGAGAGCTCATTTGGCCTACTGTATACCCGGTACTTATTATGATATCAGAAATAAGTCCCAATTTCAATTTACCCAAATTTGTAACTGGAATGCCATGAAGCTACCAGTTTAGGTTTTATCTACATGGAGATGTATGTTAGCCACCAGCTATACTAACTGTCAATGCTTCAAGAAATCAATCATTAAGTTTTTATTTTGTACGTTTTATCACAAGTAGCTTAATTTTTTTCCCCAAATTTTGAATATCTTTAATTCTATTTGGCAATAATACTTTTAATAAAGGAAAAAAAACTTTTATCTATACATGTATACAAGTAGAACACCGCATAAATTTGATCCAGTAAGTATGAATTGTGCTGCGGAAGGAAAGTAAAATATTTTCAATATTATTAACATATATGTTAATAATATCGAAAATATTTTTAATATAAATCAGATTGTTCACAACTTCACATGCATACAGCCCAACAAATCGGCCATTTTTACCCTGAGACTAAATTTTGAGTAACCACTAAGAATGAGGTTTACCAGCAAAACGAGATAGCCACATGACTAACACGATTAACAGAAAGTTAAACTGCGCAGTTGGACAGAGAAAGCCAGGGGTTGAGCTGGTATTCTCAACTTCCATTCCACGCACCTAATATAAAGTAACATACCACTGACGCACAACAGCAGTCATTCCATTGCATGCCTAATTCTTTGCGACATATATGCCATATAAAAGTTGACTCAACTGATAGTAGCTATAATCAAATCAATCAACTATTAAACAGCAAACCAAAGTACATCTCCGTGTAAAATCCAAGACTACCACTACACCATGTACACACACACCTGGTGTTAACATTGTACTTCGAAACTACAGCTAAACGCTATTTTATCAGCTCAGTCGAGATGGTAACCATATCTGTACATGTGCAGAATATGCATATGTTGATAAAATACTTCGAAAGTACTAGTATATATGCACTAGTGACCATTCATTTTCGGTCATGTCTACTGGCAGAGTGATGTAGCCCTGTGTTTTAATTCTCTCTCTCTCTCTCTTCACCGTTTACACACTACTAGTAAATGTCCCCGTAAGCGGGGATTTGGAGCAAGCACTGATGGTACTGCATTTGTTATGTTGGGGACTAACTACCGAATGACACAACAACCCTTAGCAACCGTCTGAACTACCCGGCGTCAGCCTGTTACACTTACTTTCTGGCATCACACACCCAGCATGTAATGCTTGTCCCAGGTGACTAGTCTCAAACACTGGCTGTGGCCAATCACATAGAATCTAACATACGCGATCCCATTCCCTCCCAGTCCCCATGGTAAATCAGCCTCCCTAGCCAGCAGGTCGCGGCCTCCATTGCTGCCTGTGTGTGTGTGTGCGTGCGTGTCTGTATTTGCGTGACGACACCGACCCTGTCTGCTGACAGTCACTGCCACAAGATTCCTGTGTCTGCGATGTCGGCAGCTAAAAAAGGCGACTGTCCTATGAGCCTTAACCTGGTGAAAACTGTCCTATATGTGAGGGGGAGAAGCAGCTGTCGTTATGTGCAGGCGTAGTCCAGCATCTCGCTGAGCAGCTTATGCAGTGGAACCCGGTTGCCTTTCTTCACGCTGAGCCAGAACTCCTTGGCCAAAAGTTTCTCATGCATGAGGAGAGGCAGAGTGAGGAGGAGGTTGCCGGCGCGGCACTGGTCTGGAGGATTGCGGAAGCGTTCGTGCTCGATGAGAGCGCGGTGCATCTGATCTCTCAGCTGCTGTACGATGTGAGCATTGTCACCAATCACATCTGAATGAAACCAACAGGTAACATCGCATTACGACATCATCATATAGCATACAGACTAGGTTTGTTGCAAGCATTATCTCAACATAATATCCCTAATATACTAATATAATGTTTTTTAGCATACACACCAGTTTTTATAACAGCTTCTTCCAAGCATGTCCGAGAATTCAATACAGGACAAATGCATTTATTTTACAGTTATGGGCCTACTACAACCATGAATGTTTCCCCTACTAGAATTTTAGTCAAAGCAGACTGTTTGAAGTTTCAATCAGTATGTGAGGCATGAAAGTTCAAATATACCTACAAGCTAAATGTATCCTGCAGCCTAAATGTATCGTGCAGCACCTAGGCCTAGTTATTATTATAGGCACTTGTCGGTGTTCACGCAATCACATCAACAAGGGCAAGAATCATTTTAACTAAATCTAATTTGGTATCGAAAGTCAAATATATATTATAGAAATTACATTGGCAAGACACCCCACCGCCAGTCAAAGTGTTGTGCGAAACTTATTGTCACAGAAAATAAAGATTCTACTAACCAGGGTTCAGGAGAAGCATAGTTTTCATCAGCACATACTCCTCTCGGCTAATGTTCAGCTCAGTCAGTTTTTTAGCCATTTTCCTCATGACCATATCCAATTCTGCTGGGGCCCCAAGGCGTTTGGCCTCATCCTCCGTGCAACGAAAGTCATCTGCATAGACAAGGTATCCCTTGTAGGGTACGGAGCGATATGCGAGGTTGAAGTAGAGAATATCCAGCCAGGTACTCTGCAACATGTTCATCTGGTCGGGCAGTGGGAAGTTTATAAATCCTGGAAGAGTAAAGAAAGAAATGATTTTTATTGTCAGTGATGCTTTTTTTTAAATCTGTATTAACATTGATCACTGTTACATGGCCTACCGCTATGTCAAATAACATTCTGTAATAAAAAATTTCAAAATACATCAAAGATAACACTCGGTGGCACATCAATATGATATAAACAAAACTGGACAAAGGCAAGGAAGAATATTATGTTATCTGGGAATTACTTTCAAAATATTGTGAATGAACAATGAAGGCATTCAGATGGACACCAAGAAAAGATAGGACAATTAACCTGGATTTTACCATATTGTGAGATTTGTTACACAGGGCAAATGTTAGGGGTGCAACAGTACATCGATGAATCGATGCATCGCAATAGTTTATGACCTGATGCAATACTATCGAGAGCAACCTCAACTATCGATAGTTTCGATGGTAGTTTTTTCAATGGTATAGGGGCACATTATTAAACTACTATACCGGGTACATCAATATCATGGACATCATTCCGTACATTTCACATGTTTGAAGCCAAAAATGATTCATAAAATACTCTATTCACACACGAATGTTCCTTTCATCCCATACCTATGGTCATGCATAGTGAATTAGAAAGTTATTGGTACCAGCATTAGCTCTTGTTTCTTCAAATTTCCTTCAAATGAACTATCGTGATAGTATCGCGATAGTTTGTCAATTATCGGGATACTACTGGTATTGTGACAGTGTTGCTGCCTCCAATACAATGCAATGGTCACCCCTAGAAACTGTAGGACATTTTAAAAGTGCTCTCACAAGTTACTGATTCCCACAGATTATGTACAGGGCACGGGTAACAAAACAAGGTACCGGTACATCAGTCAGATATTTGTGGTATTAAACGAACCGACAAAGATTTTAGAATGTTTTATCTCGTCATGATCTTCAACTACTAGGGACTGGGACTAAGAGCCTGAGGAGGTTTTGAGTTCACTATGGCATAATTGGCATTGTATGTATCATATGTATGAGCTGGTACAAAGTACATAAAGTACAAGCTGGTAGTTATCAAGTTGCCAATATCGTGAACACTAGTATATAGTGCATGCAGGTTGGCAGTTACCATGGTATAATATATAAATACATGTGTGCTGCTAAGGTTTTGTATAAAGTTGAATGTGCTACAAATTAGAAATACACCTACATACACATGTACAGGATGTACATTGTAGACTTGGCACACCAACAGGTTTTGTCACAGCATTACATGCATTACTAGTACTTCTTATTACTGGGAAATGGGGTGATCTATTTTTGGTACTGTCTGCTTACAGGCAAAATCTAAAGGCCACTGCCTGTAATTAATGGGGAAGGTTTGTGCCAGGGATTATCCCATGCATCATATATGATACCCTGGGATAGCCTGTTCAACGGAAACCCCCAAGCACCCCTAACCATGACAAGTAGCCTTTGCTAAGAAGAAAGAACATATGCCTATAATAAACAAGATAAAAAGGACCTTGTGTTCATCTTTATGCAGTCTGCGGCTGTACTAATGAAATAAAGAATCCCCAATGTTCAGTTTTTCTTTCCACACCTCATATAATTTGCAATATTACCCTCAACATAGTCCATGGCGCTACATGTAGGTGGCTACTGGCTAGGTGTCTATTTTGTCATTACACATATATTTCAGACACTCCTGTGCAGTCTGGCAGGATATGAAGAAGAGCATTGTCTGCTTTCTTTGGTTAAAGGAATCAATAGATAAATTATATGTATCCAATATTGCAGCACCCTGTAAAGATTAAACATAACTTCTGATTTATATGAGACCCCAGGCCCATGCAGAAAGTGCCTAGTTTTCATTTGATCATGTTCATCCAAACAATATTTGTCAGCAAGTGCTTAACAAATTTATACATGTATGGGGTATATCGGTATTTCTCCCATGTCTGTATATAATGTTGCTAAATGTTTTTCCTTCAGCATGTTCCACACATAACTAAAATGAACTGTTATCTGACAATGTTAATTATGATAATTACTTCTTGTTTTGCATACATTTAGATGCAAATGACAACAGCATACTAGTAACCAAAGTAATATGCAACAGTAGACAATGGTGAAATAAACTAAATTGACAGCGAAAGAAAAACATGCAAATTCATATGCATTTGCTGCTATCCTAAAGCCCCCCCCCCCTCTCCCCCCAAGCTGTACCTGCAGGTTATTAACCTGACCACCTTTGTTTACAATTGAT
>JAAUYG010201939.1_pt1 | contig 11879 bp, 9 predicted proteins | sample 7278091 | NCBI WGS metagenome assembly JAAUYG01 (sample SAMN14350201, study PRJNA611818) | marine sediment metagenome | isolation source: surface marine sediment (0.6m) | place: French Polynesia: Moorea | collected 2018-08 | reverse complement strand
ACGGCGATGCGGATCGCTCTCTGAACGGTGTAGCGATGAATATGATGCCGGCGCTCCGCACCGCTGCGAGGATCGATCGAGTATTTGGCGGACGGAAATACATACTGCCAATCCCAGGATTTGTGCGCTTGGGGGTATTTTCGCGCGAGGGCCCCGGGCAGGTAGACGTTGCATCGGCCTGACTCGATATCCTGGCGATAGGTGCGATGCACAACTGTAAGATGATCTTTCAATGGCTTGATCAATTGCTGAGGCAACATGGTAATTCGGTCTTTGCCGCCTTTGCCATCCCTGACCATCAGGCGACGGTTCCCAAAATCAAGATCGGCGACCCTGAGACGCACACATTCCCCGAGCCTCAGCCCTGCCCCGTACATAAGAGCGGCTGTCAGCCAGGAAACGCCCGAAAGATTAGACATTATCTTTTCGACCTCTTCGCGCGTGAACACCTCGGGCAGTTTTCTGCGACGTTTGGCAAAAACCATTCCTTCAAATTGACCCAGTTCCTTTTCCAGCACGTGCCGATATAGAAATACCAGGGCGCAGAGGGCTTGATTTTGCGTCGAAGCGGCGACTTTTCGCTCGACCGCCAGGTGCGATAAGAAGCGCGCGACATCCTTCTCGTTCAGATTCTTGGGATGACGCTTGCCATGGAAATAAATATATCGCTTTACCCAATGGACGTAGACCTCCTCTGTGCGGATGCTGTAATGCCGCACCCGGATGGCCGTCCGCAACTGATCGAGCAGTTTCGGTTTTTTTGTCAGCATGGCCCACCTCCGGTTACGCGATCGGCGTCACTTGAACGCCGTGCTGAGGGTTTCCAGTGTCGCAGTAATCGTGCCAGGGCTAGTGCGCACTCCCGGTTTTGGGTTTTGCTCATTTAAAATTTTGAAATAAAAAGGGATTCATCTTCTTTAAGAAAGGTCTGAAATTTTGGCCTGCAACGTGCCACCAGGTTCTTGCACTGCTTTCAGGGCACCCATGCACAGAAAATTGTGCACGGTGCACTACTAGCTTGACACTAGCGAGCAGAAGATGAACGGATCGGCCGGTCCGGATTTCGGTCAAAACCCCACGGGTGGCAGTCGGCGTCAACCGGTGGTTCTCCGGGCGCTAGCCGATATCATATGACGCGGTGCCGACATCTTCGTCCGATGGGCCGCGGCGGCGACCGCCGACAAAAAAATGGGGCGCAAAGTAAAAGGCCGGCGGAGGGATACGATTTTGATTGCGTCGCCTGGAATGGTTGTATTGGCCCTTTGGCCGGCTGAACGCATTCTTGTGGGTGGTTTCGGGTGCCCGGGAGCGCATTGTCGGAAACATAGCGGTACACGTCAAACGGGCTGTGGCACATCATTAACGGCGGATAAGCGCACGTTGCATTTGAGTTCGCCGCCGATTCAGGGGCTGGGCGCAAGTCCTGCTTGGCCGCATCAAAAAAACAATGCGATCGCGTAGTATTCCTCCAATATCACGATCGTGTTCCATGTCGTATGCAACAGGATGCAAGGGTAGATGCTGCGACTTCGAATCCTGACCAGGCCTAAGGCCAATCCCAGGAAAAAGTGACTTATAAATGAGGTCGGCAACAAGTGCAGGACCGAAAACATGGCCGCCTGAATAACGAGGGCCTCTTTGACCGTTCCGATATTCTCCAGCCGATGCTGGATGTACCCCCGAAACGCAAGTTCTTCAAAGATGCCCGGGAGGAGGGAAATACTGACGAAAATGGCCCACAGGGGCCAATTATGGGTTTGGTAGTCTGCAAGAAGCGCCACCGTCTCGATTCCGGCCATCGAAGTTATACGGATATACAGGGACATAAAGACATACATGGCCAAGAGGACACCGCATAACTCGAATACGGAGCGAAGGCGAAAATACTGCCAGTTCGTAAACAAGGATCTTAACTGATCTCTGGAGCTGAGGCAGGCCGCAATGATAGCCATTGCGGAGACGAGCTGGGCGGCGAGATCGAAAAAAGGGGTCGTGATTTTGAAGTGCCCGCCGATCAGGCCATAAATGCCGATAACGAGCAGCAGAAAGCCCCATAGCTTTAAAACCGAAGACACCCAGGGCCAAACGGGCTCATCGGCCGTCTTCCGGGGCCGGGTATGTGGGGCCGGCCCCGGATCAAAAAGGGAAATCGCGTCGCCGCAATGACCGCAGTAGGAAGCATGGGTCAAGACTTTTGACCCGCATCCGGGGCAATCGCTTTCCAACGTGTTCGGCGTCACCATCAAGGGCTCAGCGGAGATCGTCATCATGCGTTCCCAGGTGAAACCGTTAAGAGGCGCGGGCAATTTTGCGCGTCGCCAACGATGATTTGATCCCGGCGATCAGTGCGGCGATAAAAATAACTTTGATGACAACACCTTGAGCAATGCTCAGCGGATCGACGATGGCGTTCAAAACAATGACGGCTAGATAGACGCAAAGCGCGGTCAGCATGGCCGGGAAAGGCGCTTTGCGGGCCCATAAATACAAGCCGAACATGACCGCCGCCAAAAAATAGTTGGTAAGAAACGACCATAAAACCTCTTGATCGATTTCCGTCTTGAGTTCTCCGACCGTGTATTGTTTTCCATTAATGGGTTCATCAAGGACGGCCGAATCTTCAAACTGCGTGAGATTCTGCTTGGCTTTTTCGGCCGCTTTGTTGTGAACGAAACCGACGATGGTTCCAAAGACGATGAATAGAATCGAGAGGGCCAAAATCCAATTCGCGGCTTTTTTAATTTTCTTTTGTTCTTCGGGGCTAAGGGCTTTAATTTCTTCCCCGCAGAACGCGCAATAAAGGTCGGCGACCGGAATTTGCTTTGAACAATGCGGGCAGGATTTCATGTCAACAGGGGCCATACCGAGTTCCTCCTTTGGTCAGAACGTGTTGAACGGGCTGTAAGCGCGATAACGCTTTCGATTGGCCTTTTCACCGGGTGCTGCGCGTCCTGAATATTGAAAAACCGATGAAGATCGATCCTAAAGGGAAATCAGGCTTTTTCATCTCTGGCCTTCCCTGACGTTGTCCATAAGGTCGATCGAAATACGGCACAGAAAAAAGGTCCGGTTTCTTGGCCGTCACATGCTTGATGCGGGACGTACGCCGTTTGTCGCGCCGAACCGTCTCGCATCCCACCTGGCCATCGCTATTTGGCCAATGTCGACATCAATTCCCGGTCCGCGAATAATTGCAATAAAACGTCCGTCAGGAGTTTGTTGAGATATTCCTGATTGGTCTCGGCCGTTGGAACGACGACCACCCGGTCTTCGTTGTCGACCCGATACATCTTTTCATAGGTGTTTCCATGCGCGTCCGCGAATACCTTGAAGGCGGCTTTGGTATGGATCCCGCCTGTCCAGAAGCCGGTCGAGGTCGAGTATTTAAACAACCTGATTTCGACTTTGAGGTTGGGCTCATTGTCCGCACCGCACCGCATCGGAGTGAAGCCCTTTTTAGCCAGCCCGGTTAACAGTTCTTCCAGGATCAAGGTTTCCATGTCTTGTTCGGTTGTTATGGGGGCCCCTTTGCCATAGGCGGTCCCTCGGTGCCCCAAGCCCTTGTCGGGGCGCTCATCAACGACTTTTACGTGTACGGTGCTTCCGCCGCCCTCATTGCTTTCGGGCATCTCGATCTCGGCGTCGAGCACGGCGGTTTGGGTGGTGAAGGCACAAGAGACAAAGGCCAAACAGATCACCATCGACAAAGCCAACCTGCAAATCAACGTGGCCATAGGGCTACCCTTCCTCTGTTTTTGACAAAATGATGCATCCTTAAGGATGGTTTGTTAATCGGCACAATAGGCCGCTGATACTGGACTGATAGCGTTTATAACAACTTAAACCCGATGACGAACGAACGGGTGAATCCGCTGGAGCGGTGCTGCGGGGCGGCCGGCTTGGGTCGTTTATGTAGGGAACAGATTATCATAAAAACTTATTAACACAATGCCAAAGTTGATCGCCAACCAGGTATACGGTCCGGATGCTAATCCAGGCTGTGCATCCAGCTAGAACGCTTGACCACAAAGGTTCGGCAAAGTGTATCGATTGGGTCGGTCCTGATCCTCCTCTGACCGAGCAAATCCTGAACGGAGCGGATATCCATCCTTCTGGGTTATATTGGCGGCGGGCCTCGCCGCCATGCATCGAGGCTCTGCACAATCAGAATTTTGTAATAAATCGTAATTTGATTTAGGTACACGAAATATGGGTATATAACCCGCAAGATACCGCCAGACGCCGGCACCGTTTTCAGGGCACCCGTGCAGATGACATCGCGCCCGTCTCACCAAGCGTTCGGCCCTGGCGATCAAGGGACGCATGGATCGATATGTCCGGATTTCTCGTTAAAATCCTTCTGGTGATGGTCGGCGGCAGCCTGGGGGCGGTGGGGCGCTACCTGATATCACTCGGTGCGGTACGGCTCTTTGGTCCCGGACTGAGCTGGGGCACGTTCATCGCCAACATGATCGGCTGTTTTCTTATCGGCGCGAGCTTTGCCCTGATCGACCGGCTTCCCCTGATGACGCCCGCCACGCGGCTGTTTTTCATGACCGGTTTTCTGGGGGCGCTCACCACCTTTTCGACTTACGCCCTGGAGGTGGTGGAGTCGCTGCGCGGCGGAGGCTTTGCAACCGCGGCCCTGACCTTCGTGGCCAACAACCTCGGCGGTGTCGCACTGGTGCTGGCCGGCATGTGGCTGGTGCAGATCGTTTTCAAGGGAGGTGCGCCATGACCCTGAATTATCGCGTGATCGAAGTCTACGCGTCCGAGGAGCTTCGCCACCGCGGCAAGCCCCTTTACGAAGCCCTGGTGGCCCACGTCAAGGGGCTCGGGATCGCGGCCCGCTGCCTCGTGACGCGCGGCCTGGCCGGCTGTTACGAATCCGGCGAGTTGGCCTCGCGCAATATTCTGACGATCTCCTACAATTTACCCGTCAAGGTCGAGATCATTCTGCCGTCCGCGGAAACGGCCCGTGTATTGCCGGACATCGAAGCCATGGTGACCGAGGGCATCGTGTCCGTGCGGGAGATGACGGTCCACAGCTACCGTACGCGCAAACATCTCATCCCGCGCCAGATCAAGGTGCGCGACATCATGACGCCCGATCCGCAGCACGTGGCGGCCGACGCCACGGCCGCTGAGGTGCTGCGCATTCTGCTGCCGGCCGCATTCTCCGGGCTGCCGGTGGTGGACCACGCCGGACGGCCCCTGGGCATCATCACCCAGGGGGATCTGATCTACCGCGGCAAGATGCCGCTGCGGCTGGGGCTGCTGGCGGCCTCGGAAAGCCGGCGCCGTGATCAGGCCCAGGCGGCACTGGCGGCCAAGACGGCTGCCGACGTGATGTCCCGGCCGGCCGTCACCATCGAGGAAGACCGCACGGTAACCGAAGGCGTTGACCTTATGATCCGAGGCCGCATCAAGCGCCTGCCGGTGGTGAACGCGGACGGCCTGCTGGCCGGCATGCTGTCGCGGCGCGATGTATTCATGACGATCGCCCGCGAAACGCCCCGCTGGGAGTCGATTCAGCGGCGCGACGTGGCCGTGGAAAACCTGCGTTTCGTGGCCGACATCATGCGGCGCGACACCCAGACCGTGGCGCCCGACGCCCCGGCCGAAGAAGTCATCCGCATTATCGATACGGATGACATCCAGCGGGTGGCGGTGGTCGATGCCAACGGGATATTGATGGGGATGATTTCCGACCGCGACCTGCTGGCCGCATTTGGCGGGCGGGGGCAAGGCTTCTGGGAATATCTGTCCTGCCGGTTGACGAAACGATCAGGCGATGTTTGCCGCGCCGAATTGCGCAAGACCCTTCAGACGAAGACCGCGGCCGACGTGATGCAAACCGGTCTGGTGATGGTGGGCGAGCACACCCCATTCGAGGAAGCCATTGCCTTGATGGTGGAAAAACGCCTCAAACGGCTTCCGGTGGTCGATGCCGACGGTAAGTTCCGGGGCATGATCAGCCGGGAGGGAATCCTGAGAGGCAGTGTCTGACTTTGATCCAATCTGTGGGCGGGAAGCACGCAAGGGCAATTGGATCAGGGCGCGCCTTCGCCAAGTTGGCGGTTCTTTGTCTCGAGGTTTTCGACCGCATGCTGCACCTGACGATCCGAGAAGTCCACGATCACGACCATGGCTGACATAATGCCCAGAAGCACGATATAGTTGACGAGCAGGCGCCTCAAGTTATTCAATGTCCGCATATTTTTCTCCTTTTCACTGCGAGGTGATCGAGTTGTAGGGAAAGCGCGATTAAGTGAGTGAAATGGGGCTTTCAGCTCGGCGCAATCGATGATTGCCCCGCAAAAAACAGCGCCTGAACAGGCTTTGACCGGTTTCGTGTCGGTTGAAACGTCAGTTGGCTGGTCGCACAGAATCCTGGATCACATCGGTAGCTTGCCTTAATATCGCACTTGAAGTGTTTCCAACGATTATCGGTCTGACCTTTTTTGCACTTCGCATCGTTTTCGATGTCGCCATCCGTGCGGCTGGTTTTCATTGAACCATCCCGACTTTTTAGGCCGTCCGCTTTCCATGCTCGGCAGTCAACCGGTTAACCCTGAATGACAAAGCATAGTCGCACCCGGATGCGCACAGGGCATTAATTCCCGAAAATATAACCACGGTTGTCCCAAAAACCCCATATGCGACCAGATGATCATCCACATATCGGGTACACAGTGAGGTAAATTATAAATTATTTAGTAAATTAAAAATTGCGGCTGTGTGGCGGGATTGCAATACAGGCATAAAGATGGCTATATGGCAGGTATAACCTGCTGAAAACAACAGGATAGAGCGGCTGGCACCGCGTCAAAATCCAGGATCGGCTTTGCGGATTCGAATCAGTCGGGGAGCATTTCGATCCGGTTTTTGCCGCTCTGCTTGGCTTGATAGAGCATGGCGTCGGCTTGCTGGATCAGGGTTCGCGCATCCTGGGCATCATCGGGACAGGCGGCAATGCCGATACTTGCGGTGATCGTTCCTATGGGGGCGCCCGATGCATTTTCCAGGTTAAGCTTGCGCAGCGCGATCAGGATGCGCCGCGCCACCACGCGCGCACCTTTCGCGTCCGAATAGGGCAGCACCACTGCGAACTCTTCCCCGCCGTAGCGGGCGGCCAGGTCGACTTCACGGATCGCCTCCCGGATCAGACGTGCGGTTTCCTGAAGGACCATGTCCCCGGCCGGATGGCCGAAGCGGTCGTTGACGCTTTTGAAATCGTCCAGGTCGAGCATGAGCAGGCTTGTGGGGTAGTTCTGCCGCAGGCTGCGTTTGAGCTCCAGGTCGAGGTATTTTTTGAAGTAGGTTTGGTTGTAGAGTTTGGTCAGGCCGTCGCTGATGGCTGAGGACAGGGCCTGTTCATAGTGAGCATGCAGTTGGTCGAGGTAGGATTTCTTGGCCAGCAGGGCTTTGACGCGGACACTCAATTCGCGACCGTCCACGGGCTTGACCAGGTAGTCGTCAGCCCCGAGCTTCATCCCCTTGATTTTTCCCTCGAGGTCCTTCAGGCAGGTGATCAGCGCCACCTGGATATCGCGGGTCTCGGCACTTTCCTTCAGACGCTGGCAGACTTCAAATCCGTCCATCCCGGGCAAAAAAATGTCCAGGAGGACCAGGTCGACGCCGCCGGCCAGGATTCTCTGCAGGGCCTCCTCGCCGTCGTGGGCCACGCTGACGTCGTAGCCGTGATCTTCGATCTGGCCACTGAGCAGACGCAGGTCCTTGTCGTTGTCCTCCACCAGCAGGACGTGCTGTCGGCGCGGCCTGTCGGGCGCGGCCGCCAGTGGGCCGTGGCCCTCGCCGAAAGCGGTTTCGGAGCGGGTGCGCAGCATGAGCTGGTCCTGGTACTGCTTGAGGCGCAGCATGGATTTGGTCCGGGCCAGAAGCTCGGCCGCATTGACCGGTTTGGTCAAAAACTCGTCCGCGCCGCATTCGAGTCCGCACACCTTGTCCTCGGTGCCGTTCAGGGCCGTGATCATGATAATGGGGATTGCGGCCGTGGCCGAGTCGGCCTTGAGTCGTCGAGTGACTTCGTAGCCGTCCATGCCGGGCATCATGACGTCCAGCAGAATCAGGTCGGGCCGTTCGCTCCGCACCTTGGCCAGGGCTTCTTCCCCGCCGAAGGCTTTGATGCTCTCATAGCCATCTTTCTTGAGGATGCCCTCCACCAGCTTGACGTTCATGGGGTCGTCGTCCACGACGAGGATGCGACTGTATTGCCGCCGGGCGACCCCCTGGGTCGGCCTCTCGGTAAAGGCCTGTCCGAGGCCTGGCGCCAGGAACGATCCCAGGCCTTCAAGAAAGCTGCGGGTGTTTATGGGCTTGGTGATGTGGTCCATGCATCCGGCCTCCAGCGCCTTTTCGCGATCGCCTTCCATGGCAAGCCCCGTCAGCGCGATGACGGGTATGGCCGCCAGTTCCGGGTCGGCCTTCAGCCGGCGGGTGGCCGACAGTCCGTCCAGCCCCGGAAGATGGACATCCATCAATATGAGATCCGGTCGGTGGTCGGCGGCCATTTGCAGACCGGTTTCGGCCTTGTCGGCCTCGAGCATGCGGTAGCCGCCAAGCCCGAGCAGGCCGCGCATGAGTTTCATGTTCAAAGGGTCGTCTTCAATGACCAGTACGGTGTGTTCCATCGTTCTCAGGTCCCTGTCATTTGATGCTGCCCATGGTCGGCATCGACCGGCAGAGTAAAGGCAAAGCGGCTCCCACGGTTCAGGCCTTCGCTTTCGGCCCAGATCCGGCCGCCGTGCAGTTCGACCAGGCTGCGCGAGAGCGCCAGGCCCAGGCCCGTGCCGTCGAACTGCCGGGCGGCCGAGCTCTCCACCTGTTCGAAGGTTTTAAAGACCCGTTCAAGATCCTCCGGAGCCATACCGATGCCGGTATCCTGGACACTGACCTCCAGCAGGGGGGGAGCGCCGTTGTTGCTGGGAATCATAGCCGCCGCCAGCGAAACCCTGCCGCCGTCCGGCGTGAATTTGACCGCGTTGGCGAGCAGGTTGTAGAGAATCTGTTTGAATTTGCGCTGGTCCGCGCGGATTCCGGACGGGGCCCCACTCAAGTCCAGATCCAGTCGAATGCCGCGCCTAAGGCTCTTTTCCCGGACCATGGTCAGGCTGCCCTGCAGCACTTCTTCGAGCACCAGATCCGTGGGGACAATCATCATCTTGCCGGCCTCCACCTTGGAGAGATCCAGGACGTCGTTAATCAGCTCCAGCAGGTGCTGGCTGCTTTGCAGGACGTCTTGAAGGTAGTCGGCCTGGGTCTCGTTCAGCGGTCCGAAGTGCCGGTCGGCCACCAGCTCGGTGAAGCCGATGATGTGGTTCAGCGGCGTGCGAAGTTCGTGGCTCATGGTGGCCAGGAATTCACTCTTGGCCTTGTTGGCGGCTTCGGCGGCCTCTTTTTTCCGCTCCAGGTCGAGTTGGGCCGTTTTCAGAGACTCCTCCCGCTGGCGAAGCTCCTGGGACATCAAGATGAGCGAACGGTTCAGCGCCCCCAGCTCGTCCTTGCTTTCCACCCGGAGTTTGACGTCGAAGTCCCCGCGGCCAATTTTGCGGGTCTCCTCCGCGAGCTTCAGAAGTGGGCGTGTCATGCTGCGGGCCACCAGCCAGGCCGCCAGGGAACCGGTCAGGAGAATCGCCACCCCATATACCATCATCTTGGCAAGGATTTCTCGCAGCGAATCCTGTAACAGCGCATCCAGGCCCCGGTCCAGCTTGCGTGTGTCGGTGTCGATTTCGTGAGTCGGAAATCCAATCACGACGGTTCCCAGGAATTGCTGTCCCAGAAGGATGGGGGCGTTGATTTCCAGTATCACCTTGTCTTCCCGGCGTTTCCAGGCATGTTTAATTTCCCGGATGCCCCGGGAGAAGTTTTCCAGGGTCTGCCCCAGGCGCTGACTGTTCCAATCACCGTCCCCAATCACCCGCCCGTCGCGGTCGACAGCGAGGATGTAGAGCACCACCTCCTGCCGCTGAATGGATTTGACAATGTTGTTGGTTTCGAAAACGTTCAGCGTGTAAACCGGCTGTACCAGAAGGTCGGCTACCGTCTGGGCCATGGCCCGGGTCTTGCGGTGCCATTCATCTTTGAGCGAGCTTGACGCCTGATCGCGGATCAGCCCATGGAAGCGCTCAAGGGACCGACGTTGGAGATCGGCGACGAGCATTGTGTAGACCCCGATCACGGAGATAATCGTCACCGTCACCATCAGCAGCAGCTTGGTTTTGTGGGATACGCGGATATGGTGGGGTCGGACCGTCATGATCGGTGAATGCCATACTATCGCGATGCAATCGCGGCCAAAATGGTCCTGGCTTCGAGCGTCAAATCGACGAAGCGGTTGATCTTATATGTTTTCAGTGCGTCGCGCCCCTCGGGCGATTCATGCATACGCAGCATTTCCTGCTGGATGCGCCCGACCAGCCGCGGCGCCATTTCGCTGCGCACCATGACGAACATCCGCGGAATCGGTTCGGTTTTGTGAATGATGCGAAAGGCCTGGCGAAAGTTTTCCGGGTTTTCTTCCGGGTCGACCCAGTCGGCCGAGCTCAGGCATCCGGCCGCCACTTTACCGAAAAAAACCCAACTCGAGATATTGAGCTCGGAACCGGCGAATACGTAGCCAATACTGTCGTCAGGAATCATTTCGCCGGCCGGGGTTGGGATCAGATGATGGCCCATCTCCACAAGGTTTTGGTGCGGCCATCGATATGAAGACGTCGAGGTTGGGTCTTCAAACGCCAGAATACGCCCCTTGAGGTCGGCCGGGGTATGGAAGGGCTTGTCCGAGCGCACGAAGATGTAAGAGCGGTATTCGACAAGCCCTTCGCGTTTTACCAGCAGGATCGGAACGGCACCGGCCTGTTGCTGGTATATGGCGGCGGAGTATGGGCTTTCCAGGATGAGGTCCAGCCCGCCGCTTCTGAGCAGACGGATGACGCCCTGGTTGTTATTCTCGCCCTCGAAGACCACCCGTCCCCTTTTGACGCCGTCCTTTTCCAGGCGTTTGGCAAGGAACGTTACGATGGGATGCAGGCGCGCGTGCTCCTTGGTCACCTTGTCGGTGGCCCTTCCGATGGAGATCGTGTCCTGGCCCAGGGAGTCGGCCCCGGCACTCGTGGTCAACACTGTCGTCACGATCAGCATGGCACTCAAAATCTTGATCCAGTCGATTCGATTCATCCGCCGTCTTCCTTTGATATTTTTTCGGCGACATCGAGGCGTTGGCCGGCGAGGGGGGAACGAATACGCCAAGCGCCTGATGCCACTACTGTTGTGGACGCTCCTTCCCTTTATATCGGTTTATTTCCAGGTATCTTGAGCCAGGCGAGTCCATCGTGGATGGTTCATCCAGGCGCCGTTAGACGCTGGCTGTAGATCAGGGGAGGCAAGTCCCTTCGCGAGCGGAAAACGTTGCCAGCCGACAGGGTTGTGGCTGCTAATTATCGGAATGCCCGACGCAGGGATCAATGCCGCCATGATGGGGCGGTTAAATCGCGCCCCGATCGCCGCCGTCCCTATCAGGATGGCAGGGTGAACACAAAGCGGCTCCCACGGTTCGGGCCTTCGCTCTCGGCCCAGATCCGCCCATCGTGCATCTCGACGAGCCGTCTTGAGAGGGCCAGCCCCAGGCCGGTGCCGTCGAATTGCCGGGCGGCCGAACTCTCCACCTGCTCGAAAGTGTTGAAAATGCGGTCCAGATCCCCTGACGCGATGCCGATGCCGGAGTCCTTGACGCTGATTTCAATGCGCGGACCGTCGCCGTTGTCGGCGGGGATTTTCGCCGCCGTCAGCGACACCCTGCCGCCGTCGGGCGTGAATTTGACTGCGTTGGAGAGCAGGTTGTAGAGAATCTGTTT
>JAAUYG010116107.1_pt1 | contig 11881 bp, 11 predicted proteins | sample 7278091 | NCBI WGS metagenome assembly JAAUYG01 (sample SAMN14350201, study PRJNA611818) | marine sediment metagenome | isolation source: surface marine sediment (0.6m) | place: French Polynesia: Moorea | collected 2018-08 | reverse complement strand
CCTTGAAAGGTGGAAGTCAAGGTCACTCAGATTTTGAGTGGTATCAGATCTGTATGGTATACATATATTTGCATGCGGCTTATTACCACCTTAATCTGGATGTCACAAAAGAGAATTAGTTGGCGGCGGGGTTTTCCGCTGTCCCAGGGGACTTTCTTGTGTTTTATATACGTTTCCTGCAACAGTTCACACAATTGTTACTTCTGGGAAATTTTGGAAGGTTGATATATAAATTGATGAAAACTGAAGTTTTTCCAAAGATCTTGGACATGGTTTTATATACTGGTAGAACAAAATAGACTGAAAATTGGGACTCACTGTTTGGACTTACTAATACAAATATATATAAAGGTACCTTTAACCTTGTATAGTGTTCAAGTACATCTGGTCATTTGGTGCACTTCACTCAAAATGGACTATAACGCTACAACGGCTGGCTGTTGAGTGAAACAGATCGAGCTTGACAATTTGGGATCAGTTATACCAGCAACATATATACCTTTGATCTTGTAGTATCCAGTGTCATTTTGCGGTCATGAAATGTACTGGTGTTAAAATGACCACGTAACTTGAAAATGGCTGCTTGTAGAGCAAAATGGATTGAAATTTGAATTTGGTACTACTACAAGATATGTGGGCTACCTTTGACATTGTAGTGTTCGTGGTGGTGAGTGTGTCCGCCTGTGAAACCCATTTTCTCGGTTTACACTAAATTCTGTAGAAAGGCATCTATCCACATATGTGTAGACACCGCAAAACCATTGTAGAGTTCCAACGGGTATATATTGTGGTCCAAAAGTATCCTAGGTATAATTTGATCGAATTGTCCAACGTGACTATTCCCTGGGAGGTCATGGTGATAGGGGTATTAAGATGTACAGATATCCCCACCAATATCGGTATCTTCATCTCTGATATCCGCCTGTCAAAATGGACATCCCAGTATATTAGTTCTTTGTAAGGTAGCATGCAATATATTTGTTAACAGATGGATACCTCCACCAATGCAACTAAAATTAACTAAAACTAAATTAGTGTTACTCAATTTTACATAAGGTATGCAAAGAACAAGTTCTTAGACATTTATTTCATCTTGATGTCTGTAGCAAATATCGAGTATTTCCAGGATCTAATTCTGGACATGTCAAGTATAGTTAAATTGTAAGTCTGAAAAAAAAAAAACAAAAACAAATTTAACTGATCACAGGCATTGTCTTCTCCATGTTTAACATTAGTTTGTGATTTTAGATTTGTCATAGAAACCTTCCCTGTATATGAAGCAGCGTTGCTGTCAAATGGGATATGGTTTATCAGTATTAATACTGAGAAGAATGTAGGCCAATGCTGTTGTTAGTCAGGGAGGCAAAAGAATTCAGTATTAACCGATGCTTAACAATAACAACAAAAGAATGAGCCAGGCAAACAAACAAGCAAATAAATAACAGTGCAGATAGGCAAGATAACACAAGAATAACTAACATACCTTTTAAGTTATGTATCTAAAATAAATTTTAAATAAATAATGACAGGCAAGGGTGACCTAATTTTATGTTCCCCTTTTTTGTTTCCCTGCTATTTCATTAAAACTCTTTCGATCCACTCTAGCTGTTCTGGACTTCTCATGGTTTTCTTTAGTTTCCTCCTGATCATATACGTTATCTAAGTTGCTTATAATATTGGAGATGTGGAACAATCTCTCTGGCATGGACCCACCCCTGGGTTTTCGTGCAAAGTATATCCTCTGATCTCTCTTCTGTCATTTTCTGCAAGGTCCATACTCAAGTTCCTCTGTATCCTGACACTGACAGTCCATGAGCATGATTGATTCAGGTAGCATGATAAACCACCAGCATTGCAGTGAGCCCTGGGGTACATAGTTTCAAAGCCACAGGGTGATATTAACTGAGTTATTTAGACTTTAGATTGTTTCAAATCTTCTTTCAGCCTTGTGGTGTGTTCGAACAATAAAATGGCAGCCTAACTGGATATCCCCGGAAGTGATCCATGAAGATTCTCACACAAAGAAGATCTATATGTAACTGTAACTGCAGTAACTGTGTTCCACTTATCCAAAGGCCTATTGGGATAAGCTACAATTCATGCACACTTGTTTTGCATTGTTTTGCATCTTGTGGTGTGTTCGAACAATAAAATGGCAGCCTAACTGGATATCCCCGGAAGTGATCCATGAAGATTCTCACACAAAGAAGATCTAAGTGTAACTGTAACTGCAGTAACTGTGTTCCACTTATCCAAAGGCCTATTGGGATAAGCTACAATTCATGCACACTTGTTTTGCACTTGGGACAGGACTGATGCAATTCGTGTGTCCAAAGCATCCATGTCAGGAATGAACATTCCAGAGTCTTGATGATTAGCTCCCACTGGTGAACTTGTAAAGATATCTTTGAAACAAACACTCAAATGTTTGGTGGTGGTGAACTATCCACTGAAAGGCTAATTCCTTCTTCGTGAGCTTTGTGGGTTCTTTTGGCTACCATTGAAGAATTCCTCACAAAAACTTATTTAATAGCAAAAAATGGCAGAAACTGTCTTAACTTCAGAAATAGTCTTTGGCATCGGTCAGTCTACAACTTTCAATGTGTTATTTTCGTTGGGCAATCCTTGGAAACCGCATGTTCAAGAAATGACGCCAGACTTTGGGAAAATTCACATTTTTCTGGCTTCAATGTCAAAAGTGCTTGCCACAACCTTCCCAGTACTTGCCTCAGTCTCAGGAGACGCTCCTCGAAACTTGATGCAAAAGTGATCACGTTGCTCAAGTATATCAAGAATGTGATCCATTGCAACCCAGATAATGCTAGCTCCATCAGGCGTTGGAATGTTACAGGGGCATTGGATAACACAAATGCCATGAGCCTGAACTAGAATAACCTACGACTGCAAATGCAGCTTTGGGAACATCTTTGCTTTAACTGGTACTTGGTAATAACCCGAGGTGATACCAGGTGTTGAAGGTATTGTTGCTTTTGACATCACATCTAAGTAATCTTGAATTCTAGGCAGCAGATATACATTCTTATGCGTTACCTGGTTGAGGTTTCTTGTACTCAACAGAAGGCCTAATATACTAAGTAATCTGGCCACACTTCTTCCTTACCAAGGCAGTAGGTGAAGCTCATGGTGAACTCAATTTCTTTATCACATCCTACTAGAGCAGATGACATATGGCTTGTCTCAAAACGTATTGACAGTCATATTGCCAGTGGTTCGGCTCCCAATTTCCCTGTTATGGCTTTTCAATAAACAGCAGTTTTTCTCGATTTTTACTCTTGAAAAAAGATTTAAGATATTTCTGGATTATTCTTATTGATTTTTTTTACATTAAAACGTTCCTGTTGTCAACACCTAATAATTCCCACTGACTGCTAATAACAAATTGTGACTTTCAGAGCAAAATGTAATACGACAGTACCCATAAATGGATGATTTGCTGATGCATCGATGCGCAAAAAGGGCATTGATGCATTGCGGAGATTTGCCCAAATCGACGATTTAGTGATGGATCAATTAATTCTTACATCTCTACGTGTTGCTGCTCAAGTGCTACAACAATATGTAGTCAGCGTGATGGCTATGTGATTGGTACTGCACCTCTGGTATTGATCTCATATTCCAAGAGACTCGTGGAAAAGACTCTTGAAGCTCCACTAAAGTATTTCCTGATTGCTCCTATGTATTCTCCATGACACCTGTATGCAAATTTTCCCACTATGACCAAGATCATCCCTAATTGTATCTGCAGGGCCTCTAGCACTCAGAGCAATTCCTCCAAATGCACCTGTTCTCTGAGCCCCGGGCTCATTTTCACTCCCATTGAGATTTTCACCCCCTGTACACTACTGACTGCGAATAGCCCAAGGTCACACCAGACAATGCAGACACTATTGCAGTACTGCCGTAGAACCTTTCCTTCCAAACTCTGAACAAGAATCCCTTGTAAGCAAATATTTGTCACTTAAGTCGTTGTTGGGTTCTATAATGACATCGCTGCATTTTCCTTCGTCAAGGTCAGATTTGAGAAAGTGCACTTCTAAGTTCATGTGTATAAGTGAGACAACATATTATATGACTTTGTAGAATAACCTCCATCTGCGTTCCTGACGTAACAAGTCAGCGTGGATTTCTTTTGTGTATTTCATGTATTTCAATCCTATTCCTCGTGGATGAAACATCAAAATTCGTCCAATATCCTTTCCCATTAGCATGACTGTGATCCTGGATCTCAGCAGCTCCAACCACTTTCAAGTGTTTATACAAAGCTATGGAAATTTCGACCTCAGTCTTTCCCCAAACCCCTGATTAGGCTTCCTGTGACTGCAGTACATGGGATTTCACCTTCTATCAGCTTTGGTTTGGACTCACTTGGAATTCTGTTGGTGAACATAAGAGACCAAATAGTTTCTGCTGCTTCCGTATGAGCACAGAGTTGTATGCATCAACCCCCGTTAATTTTTTTCCAGAACATACTAATCTGAATTTTGGGGCACACTACCAGTTTTCTCTTTTTTCAATTTACAAATTCTTTCCAAGAAGATTTTTTCTCCTCTAAAGTCCTATCTTGGGCCATGTCTTTGCCTTCATGGAGCCCCCCCCCCCCCCCTCCTAGTTTGACTGTGGTTGTAGATACCAGTGATCATTCTGGTCCATCAGTTCCCCTTTTATCAGCCCTTGCAGCAATATTAAACTATAGATTTACTATTTATTAGCCGCTAAAGATGTAAATTGACAATAAAAAAAAAAATAACAATCATGTAAGTAAACCAAAAATATAGCTCGCCTTCACATACATCCACTCGGACAAACAGCAAACACAACTGGGGAAAAATAATGGTTAAATGATAACAGTGATAACAGTTAAACAGATAATATATCCTTGTTAAAAATGCTGTTATGAGCACAAATCTAATGTTTGATTACTCAGTACTACTTGCATACTTGTTACAAAGAACACGCAAGAAGAACGGAAATATGGCTCTTCTGAACATCATACAAATTAAGGCAAGGGTGACTTCCTTACCCCGTGTAGATGTCATGTACCTACTGAAATGATTTGTCATGTACTGGTAGAAGACGATTTGGACTCATTGCTGCTATGGAATCAGGCGAACGTCCCTGCAAAAGTTCTGGACTAAACCACTTTCCAGGAAATACAAAGAAAGGGGACACTGCACACCCACATGCATTTCCAGGACCAATTTAAGTGCTACTCTTAGGGACCTAGGATAGGTAACAGCTTGTGCCTTGATTTTCTGGGGCACAATAACATGTAACTTGTCTTCAGATAGTACATACATATACATAAAATATATCGTAAAGCAATTAAACAAAAATGTAATAACATTTATAGCACAATTCCCCTGTGTCTTCGTGGATCGTGGAACAGTACATCTTGATATTTTACTTTCTAAACTGAGCTTCAAATGTCGCTTCAGATGTCGCCATCTTGCAGTGAAACACTTATTATTTTTTATCACTTTGCCAGTTGCCAAGATTGTGATATTCTACTGTCTACATATCTGCACACGCGCAGCTTTTTAAGTCCGCTGACCTAATTGTTTTAAATATGTCACTTTCAAAGTTCAATCAACAACAACAAAAGCATTACCAAAAGGCTTAGCGTGAATTATTATCCCCTGTGTAAGTCTAAAATATAGATCAAAATCGATAGTGCTGTGATACAGCGTTATTATGGAACAAACGTTAACGTAGATATCATATTTGCAATGTTATTTTGGATGAAAGGCTGTGTCTATTTCGTAGGGCATGCCATAGGATTAAATCTATCAAATGGTAGCATTTTTTTCATGTTTTATTTCCCTTCGATTACATATCACAGCCCAGTGGAGCAGTGGCGCCCAGCAGCGCGTTTCCGCCAATGGTCTACTGATGGAATTTGTTGAATCGTTTGGTCTCAGCATATAGAAAACCGATATGATACAGAAAATCTCTTACAAAATTAACGGGTTTTTCGTTTCAGGTACATGTTCATTTATTTATTTAGTTATTTAGTTATTTATTTATTTATTTATTTGTGGCAAAATGTCCCAAAATGAAAACTGATATGGTGCAAAAAAGCTCTGGTAAACGTGTTGGATTTTCGTTTCAGGTATTTTTTGTACATTTTCATTTGATTATGGTAATGTCCAAGCATGTCGAAAACCGATATGATACACAAAAAGCTCTGATCAAGCCAATTATAACTGGGAGGTAAAATAAATCGATTCAAAAGAGCGCATGTATTTTATAGCAGGATGCGATTTTCTAGCAACAACTGGAGTCCAAAATGGTCCTGAATTTTGGTACGCAAATGCCTCTCCGCTAAGCACAAGTAACATAATAGCATATAATATGCTTTGATCCTAGCCATACGTGTGTTTCTTTAAAAAGTGCCGTTCTGATTTTACTTTACCTGTGTGGATAGCATTATGACAATGATTTAGATGCGAATTGGATTACTGTAAGCATCCCAGTTGTCACTACACGTGCAAAGAATATACATGTATTGTGAAAAAATATATACTTAGTGAGAAAAGCAGAAAAAAATATTGCCAGAACATTAGTATTTCTAATGGAGATTGCAGACCAACAGAGCAGTTGAAACTTGTTTAAGTAAATTTATGAATAATCAGTAAGATTTGTGTAAAATACCAATAATACCATTCTCTGGACGAATTTTTTGAAGTCGACAAACTAAAATGTATTGTGAACACGTGGTGGTAGCTGTATATCAATAGCCGCCCGTCGAGAGCCAAGTGTTTAAAAGCGAGTTCTTGAACTGCAGGATTTTACTATCTGCCTAATGCCGCCGAAAAATCAATTTCGAAATTTCAGATATCGGCAATTTGTTCGGTGCAGCCATTGATTTGTAACTGAAATCTATTGGGGTTGACATTTCGCGCCGTTCGATGTTCCGTTCGCAAGCGAGAGGCTATGCCAGACAAACCTGACACGTCTGTTCTACACACAAACCAAAAAGTTGGGCAACTTAGGCACATATGACTCTCAGTTTTAAGTGTGTGAGGTTAGCAGTGCAATAGGGAGTATTTCGCGCCACAAAATCGTAACATGAATAATCGGTTTCATTCGGACGCAAAACTAGCCTTGATCACGTGGCGCCCCTTAGCCAATCACGTCGTTACTTCATGAAGCTTCGGCCAATCATGAACCTTCTTCGCTTTTGCGCATTTTCCTTTTTTCTGGTACCTTCGGGATATTTTCTAGCAAGGGGTTTAAAATACTCCCTATTCCAAAGTTCTTATGCTAATCAGTGATATTTGATATGTCTTTATTTTGTTTTCATGTACTGGCTCTCTTATACATGTACTTTTTTTTGCTTTCTCTTTTTTTCCACTGCTGGGTGTGCAATACCATTTTTTTCTACATTTGTTTTTTTCGCCACCAGACCAACATGTGTGTGATGGGATCTGAAATGCTCAGTTTCGTGTAAGTTTGTCCCGTGTCAGCGATGCATGAGATATTGAAGCTAAATCATGCTGACGAAAAAGGGCACCGTATTAAAATTGAAATTTTAGAACAACCCTTCCTTGTAACCTTGCGGGTATACATACTTCAGCCCCTTCACACCTGGGGGACTGTCGTCAAACGCTTTAGGTCCAACATTGCGTCACACACTAAGTACTGGAGCAGAATATAAGGACATGTATTCGACTTGTGCAATATTGACATCTTGTGTGACATTTCCATCCTTTCGAAGTAATTAAAAACCGTGTTGGCGACCAAAGGACAACATCTGTTACACCATCCACCTTTCAACTCACAAGCCAACTCTAGGAGAATATGACAGATGCAATAATTGAGAGGGGGAAGTACTCTTTTTCAAACTTATTATATATATGAGTAAAGGGAGAGCTGTTTGGTTGGCTGAAGGTAACTGCCTCCTGGCATATATAACGTTCGGATTACTGATGCTCTCACAACCTGTTCTCTCACTTTCGTCGCGCAGGGTAACCACGTCAGAGCTTTTATAGGCGGGTCATAACCGACGTATCATAACCCACGTTGCGTCGATAGGACCTGGTTGTAGGCATTCCGTGAAGGCACTTGGTGGACACACACGGACTTTGGGTTGGAGAGGGGGTACTGCAGACAGACTCAATATCTATCCCTCACTATGTATAAGGATAAGAAAGTTCCGTCCTGGACGCGGCATTTCTCCATCCCGGCTTTCCGCTTCTCGCCCACATTCCTGCTAGCAGTCTGCGTCCTGCTGATGGTGTACGCCGCCCTCAGGGGTACGGTCTTCTCCCCGAGAGGACCTAGATCCGAAGCCCACAATATCACAGCGTTCTACCGGCACATGCATCGTCACGGACCCGCTACTACTGTCACCAAAACCAAGGTCCAATGGTCGTCCGTCGTGCTGCGACACGTGAAGATTCCCCTGGATCGGGTGTGGGGCAGCAACTACGTCGTCCTGCTAGCAGCGCTGTACGCCACTGAAGGGCCGATCCTGGAGCTGGGTACGTGCTACTCCAGCTCTCCGCTTATCCATAACGTAGCCGCCGAGATGGGACGTTACGTGATGACGGTAGAATCGGAGCCGGCATTGCTTCAGAGGTTCCTGATCCTGAAGAACCCGCTGCACGATTATGCTTACGTGTCCAGGGAGCCCGCAAGCTTCCACGAGTACCTCCCCTCCCCGAGGTATTACCAAAGCTGGAGCGGGGTAGGCATTGATGCCCAGTGGGGGCTGGTCCTCATTGATTGCTCCCCCTCGACCTACCGATGGCAGGACATCTTGAGGCTCCAGAACAGCACTTCCGCTTTCGTCATCACGGACACGAAGGATCAGCTGTTCGGAAAACATAGGGAGCAGGAGGTCGCCAACACCTTCCCCTACAAATTCCACTTCATGAACAAGGAGCTCGTCAACGTAGGGACGGACGTGTGGTCCATGAACAATCACCACGTCATCAGCAAGATCCGGAAACTCGTCTGCTGGACCGTGGAGATCGTTGTCGGTACCAAGGGACGCATGGACGAGTCCAAATGCTGAGGGTGGGGTTGATGACTATAGGCCGGTGCGGAAGAGTCCTTTTCTAGAGAGAGAAGCGGTCACCCACAAAAAATATCAGAGAAGGGCCGTGTGTTTTTGAACTTGTGCAAATGTAGGTATATTTGTTGCTATAGAACGTACGAACTTTTATGAAAGGTTGTCGTGGTGGACGCGTGAGGAGGAAAGAGGACTGTTGGTTAACTGCAAGTCCAAGGATTTAGACATTGTCTGCAAAAAAGTAGTGGAAGTGTGTGGCCAGAAATGCGTGATATCTAGTCCCCCAGAACATTATTTTCAATTTTATCTAAGTCGACGATTATTTTACGTCCTTGTTAAAGAAAGGGACACAGGCCTTCGTGGTGTTTTGTGTTTACTTAATTTTATAGCATTTTCCCCAGTACTTTTAAATTATTTAAGTTAGATTAAACGAACTTTGGACAGCCTTCTCGATGGGTACAAATAAGCGTACATGATGAAGTCTATATGACACCAGTCAGCCAGTGACAACAGGTACACGTTAGGTAAGGTTATTTTGTCAGCTCCGACGTTGCCCACTTTTGTCATAAACCTGTCGATCTAGATGATGGTGATATTCGTGTGCTGTAGCTACCAGTACCGTACGCTGTTCATTTCCTTTTTGTCAAACGTAAACCACCCCGATACCAATATAAACGTTCCCTGTGATCTTTCATTCTGTATAAAATCACAAATCAATAAAGTATATGGACCAATTTGGGAAAATTCATAATGTGGCGTTTTCTTTTGTATGATAATACACGTTAAATTGTGGTAGACCGTGCTAATCAAGGAACAAAACCGAGTCGAACACATTTTAACGAGCCTTTTCACAAGTACACATGTCAAGTTAAATGAAGATGCCCCATTTACGTACTCCTTATGCGAAAAAAAACCATCCTCTTTGGTACATATTTTGGTAGGGGGTATGGAGTAATTAAACGCAGAAAGGATGGTCTCAAAATTATTTGGCAGGTACATTGACTTGTTTTTGGAACTGTTTCTGTTGAAAAAAATAAGTTTCTACTAACTAACCTTAAGTCTACTATTTACAATTGAGTGAAGATTGGCTTTTCTAAACATGCTAAATCCAAAATGTCCGTGTGACTTGAAGGTTCAAGGTAGCTCATCGTTTCAAGTGACCTGGGTGCAACCTACTAATAAGTAACAGAGGTTTTCATTAATCTTACACCCACGTTTAAAGAAAGGTTGAGAAAAACTATCGCTTTCACACATCTGCCTGATCTTTGAAGACTACGTATCCCTGTGACGTGAAACGTGAAACTGTATATTTAGTTTCCGTTGACATTCGGTCGAATACATGCTACGACATCCCGAATTATTTTATTAGTTTGAACACGATTGTTCTGGGAAATGGCGAAACAGTTTCCAGTCTGCCAAATAGCTCCTACTAGTATATAAATGTAACTTCTAATAAATATAGCAAAAACAACTCATAGGAATATACCACCCATACTGGTATTGAATAGTTCGTATTGATTAAATCAAACTGCGAGCGTTTTTTTTTTTGTGTGTGTCGTCACGGGTATTTCTATTGTAACACGGCAGTTCTGAGGTTTACGAATACCAACTTTAATTGTAAATGACCACAAGATTTTTGCTAGTTAACAGACAATCGAATATTGCAGTGAAAGCGTGTTCGTGACGGGACAAAGAAGATTCAACCTGTTTAAAGGGAAGGGTCGTTTGTATGCAATAAGAGAATACCCAGAAGGGTAGCCATGTATCATTCTGTCGGCGATAAAAATTGCGGTTGAAAATGATAATTCTTGTCAATATGTCAATCTGTTAAGCCCGTAATGGCTACAAATCGATTTATACCATCGACCCACCCCCCAACCCAACCCAGTTACCGTTGGGTAGAATGTTTGCCCAAGTCTGTTAGAACTCTGATCGGTTATTGTCGATTGAATGCCTATGGGTTGAGTTAGAAGCTTTTATTATCTATCGATAAAATCCCCCGCCGACCTTCCCAACGCCAGCTGTAGGCAAGGGTGCCCCGTGTAGCATGGTAGTTGCCGCATCACAAAAATCTGTCAAACGACACGTATCGCCCTTTATGTTAAAGCAAAAGCAAAACCCCAAGCTCTTTCTGTTGAATGGAAAAAGACAAGCCGATTTTCTACTCGAAGATTTGCCTATCAACACATGTTTCGATCAGCTCCTGATGCATTTGTTATTCAGCAAGTATTCGTTAAAAGCTAAATAAAAAGAGGGCAGCATCGTGTGGTTCTAAATTGAGCCGCGGGACAATATTGCCAACAGAAACCTTTAAAACTCTTAATATATATGCCTATGAAGTGAACACACGGTATACATCCTTCAAGTGTCCCGTCTCAGCGCAGAAGTCGCAGCGTGAAATCAGCAAAAGCCTACGTCAACCGAAGATAGATCCATTAATTCCCTAACTGTATTTCTGCAAACCCAGAGAATTTGAGTAGAAATGAATATCGAAGACTTGTCACATACTATACAAGGTCATGTCTTACTAAAGTGCATTGAGTGACATTTATGGGCATCCGGGACATATCGACCTTTTTCAAGATTTGGCGAGAATACACCAACTTCTCGGTAAAAATCGTTACCCTGAGATTTCAAGTAATACGCCGAGATCTCGGTTTAGAGTCTCGAGGTAGTGGACCTTTCCATTACTTCATCGGAGTACTCTAGATTCACGCCCGAAACATTGGTTCACTTTGTGTCGTAAGTCCAGCAAGCCCTTGTAGTAGCAGCAGCAGCAGCAGCAGTGGTAGTAGCAGCAGCAGTGGTAGTAGTAGTAGTAGTAGTAGTAGTAGTAGTAGTAGT
>JAAUYG010029202.1_pt1 | contig 11881 bp, 6 predicted proteins | sample 7278091 | NCBI WGS metagenome assembly JAAUYG01 (sample SAMN14350201, study PRJNA611818) | marine sediment metagenome | isolation source: surface marine sediment (0.6m) | place: French Polynesia: Moorea | collected 2018-08 | reverse complement strand
TTTTACATGGTTGGTAATGACATAAAGCTTGTGAGAGCTTGAAATTTTGCAATTGAAAAGTAGTACAAAAACCTCTGGAATTTCCTCACCTTTCATGGTCTTCACCCTGAATGATAGGTACAAGGAACATCATCACCTGGATAGATTCTGGAATAAATGCCTTCAAACTTTGTCTTTTCATGCCTCGGCTGAATATTGGGTATGAAAAATTAACCTAAAATTTACCCACTGGGTACTGGTAGGTAATTATCTCTGTGGGCCACCTGGTACTGAAGCCCACCCAGTAGAAACTTATCTGAGCACCCAGACCCTGACTTGTTCTTATTAGCCATCATATCAGTTTTTAATTAGGGAAGGAAATTAATTTCATATTTCAGTGAACTCTGTTATCCCAGCATTACCTGTGGGACCCTGGACAGTGTCCAGGCAACAGGGTAGATGATAGACCCTGGAGATAGAAGATTCTGGATCATAGGTTGACATTATGGTGAACTGTGACATCTGGATAACCTAGAATTTACCACTCAGAGACTCTCCACTGTCCCCAGATCACCTGTCAGGTCCCCTGGGGGTGGGGGTGCAGGTGGGGTGGGGGTGGAGGCAAATTATCTTCAAAAATAGATTACCGGTACCCTATTCATCTTACTAAAGGCACAGACCGAATATATGCTAAACTAATATTCTATAGGCCTTTTTCACCAAATTGTCCCTTATAGGACAAAAAAGTCTTGTTATTACATCTACAGGAGTTGATTATGATATAAATATTGTTTAGTGGGTCACTGTGGGATTAATTACCTGCTGACCAGCCACCGTTAGCACGGCAGTGGGCTGCTCGGCCCTTTGACCGAGGTTTGCAACTGCCAGGGCAGACATGATGCTAACAGCCTCCTCACTGATGAAATGATTAATTTCGCCATTATTAAAACCACCAAGATTGAAGCTGTCAGTCTAAAAACCTACCATAAGCTCCTTTCTAAAAAAAAAAAAAAAAACCCACAAAGTTCAGTATGCCTTTGTCAGCAATATTGGAGACATTTCTAAGGACAGACAAAACCATGATGGACAAGTATAGAGATTTTTCTTCCCCTTAAAATGAAGTACTTGTAAACATTTTTTGTCTAGGATATCAAAAGGGTATACCGGTACATGTATAGGGGGTAATTTAATTATCCCCAGTTGGGACTTTTAATCTAAGTGCCTTAAGTTTATACCACTTAGCCAATTTGAAACTTCCTTTCTCAAACAATTAGGGATCTCAGTCCTTTGAGGGGCAGGACAAACAATAAAAACGAATCTTGAGCTGGATTTAATTTCATAAAACCACTTCATACAGCACAGCTAACCTTTTTTATTTTAAACTGTCTTTATTAACCATAGCTTGTGGCCATGTTTGGGTAAAATCTTGAGCTGGATTTCATTGCCCACACCTTTTGAAACGCTAAAATAATAAGAGTACCTTCCAAAAGCAGCCTGGGAACTCACGCGAGGTCAAATGCGTCTCTTCAAACTGCATATTATATGCTCCAGATTAAGTGAAGTGACAGAATGATTTATCTTTGCCTTTCTTTTAAAGGCAGCCATTTCCACATATAGTCTGTGAAAGCCTCCCTGCGGAGCAAACAAAGGTCTGTTTTTAGAAATCTTCTTTACTACGCAGTAGCGCCAAGGTATACTGAAGTGAATGAACATTTGTTCACTGATAATACAGCACTTGCAATCTACGATGATCAGTATCAATAAAGACAATAAAAGAATTTAACTGATAACCACTGATAATGAGTGATATTTTCCCTGGTACTAGGAATAGATTAGGAAGAGTAAAGGGAGATACTCTTTGTACTGTCAGTGTTTATTTTCATTGCTTATAATATTCTTTGGTGGATTTAACTGTAAAGCTACTACAGTCAATACAATAGAACAGATATAGTAGACTGTGTCTCACTACAGTTCATCCGTGTCAGGCGGCAGTTACTGAAACATTCAAAAGCACAGCGGAAAAGATCTGGTTGATACCAGTGACAAAAGGTGTTTGGAAATAGAATAACATCAAAATTATGTACAATATTGAATAATGTAAGTATTTAGACACATGCAGAGAATGCAATTAGTGTGTACAATAAGAAACCTTGCTCACCGAGTACCTAGGTGTCATTACATAATGTACTACAGATAAGCCACAAAAAATACATTAAAATTTAAGGCCACGTTAGTCAACTACATTTCAGTTTAATACTTGAACATAAATGTTTATCCCTCAAGCAATATATAACTACCCGGTATATTAAACCTTGTGACCGTTTGTACACTCTGGTGACCCAGGTCAGACAAACCAGGTAAAGTCAGCCTGCAAGACAAACTGGTACATTAGAAATGTAAAATCATTGGAATGGAACACTTTAATTTGAGATGACATCAGCACCAATTTGAAATGGCTCCTGGCCTGCTCAGCGAATTCCCCCATAGATGCTACCTCCACAAAGGGAGTTGGTTGATAGACAGCTATAGCTGTCCACAATTGATCCTAATCACACAGACAGAAGGCAGACAATCCTATCTGAGGAACATATAAATTTGTAGGTGTGAAAGAGTTTTTCATTGAGGCGGAAATCTCCCTCTCCACCTGGAAGTCAATTGTCAGGCCAGATAGCTGGATAAGGAAATCATAAGGTTTACCCCACTGAGGGTGGAGAAAGGGGTGTGGTCACTACAGCCCCACTACCCTTCCTGGACCTCCTCTGGGCCACCAATGGGATTTAGATGACCTGGGCAGAGGTTCTTGAAAATACTTAAGTCTAAGTTAATACTTAAGTCAGTGTCTGATCTGATTCTGAACAACATCATTGGCTAAGAACTTGACTTAAGTAAAAATTTAGACAATATTTTTCAGAACTCCAGCCCCTGGCTTCATTCTTTGACAATAATAAATACCCATACATGTATATATACTCTAGCTGATATACACTGTACTCATATGTAGGTATGCATAGGCTGCAATAATGATTGTTCAGGTTTTGTGAATATTATTTATTCAGGTTTTGTGAATAATAATTATTCAGGTTTTGTGATGTCTCTGACCTTGCCATAATTATAACCCATGATAAAATCCAGTTAATACTGGTTTTAGCGATTTTTGCCTACATGTTCCAGGCCAATTAACTGTGACTTTAGCTTTGTGTTTTCTTTCAATATCAGTAACTTCCAGCCAGCTAATTCGAGTATATAAATTAGAAACCTCATTATAAGCTCTATATAAAAATAACATTTAAACTACAAATAAGTCACCTTTAACTTGGTTTTACAAAGATTTATTAAAGGTGTTCTACAATTATAATGTGTGTTGTGTATTATAATACAAATACAACTGTAGCTAACATATACAATGTAAGACCATGAGTTAAAGCTTCAGAAAAAAATTTGATCTTCAATCTAGTAATCAAAATTACAGACGCAATGCCCTTATTTGGAAGGCAGGAGCTGCAAGCACTTAAGTCTGCTGCAGAAAATTGTTTTCCAGATATTATTACAGTCTGTCTGAGCAATTTCCCCCAGTTGTGGCGCACTGAATTATTCATTAGTTCAGACCACTCAGACACGGTCAGAATGGATCATAAATGGCCACAGCTTCCCAAAATCTTATCTTCTCTGGCAATTTTGATGTCTGGAAAACAATTTAGAAGAATTGTTTCCTGAGTTCTGTTGTTTGAAACTCCTATTCCCATATGCAGTTCAAGCTTGATGAGACATAGAGATTGCCGTACTAAGAGAACTGGCTCAGAAAGATTTCCTTCCTAAATAGTTTTACAGTTTTCAATAAATAACAAACACGGTTCTTAATTAGAAAATTTTCAAGAGGCAGCCTCAATTTTATGCATCTAACGACATCGCCGACACAATAGTTGCTTGACTGCCCTTTGAGGTGTTTCTGCTAAATCTAGATGGCACTGAATGGCCTATTATAATATTTGAGGCAAGTAAGACAGGAGAACAAAGAAAACAGGAGAAAAAGAATAATGCAATGTCAGGTGTAGTACTTGGACAATGAACATTCAAATTTGCAAGAACGAAAACAAACAAATAACCAAACAAAACAAAATTCTATCATTCTAGCACAAATATGGTACATGAACAGTATTATTATGCAGACTGGCTGAGAGCAAGAGCAAGAGGGTTAAACCAGAGACGGACTTCACTTGATAATATTGACTGACACACAACACAACATGCAATACATGTTGTCACATGGTGCTAAGAGCAGTTTACCACTACACTCTGCTATGCACATGACATACTTCTTAATCATATTGTATCTATACATGTGCCAGTGAAATTGTCATACATGGAATTGTCACGACAAACTAATTTTCTTAAGGAAGTAGCTGGTAGGTTTAGTTCAAACAGGCCTGCAAGGATGCAGTACTTAAAGTTACATTTTGTACATAATTAGCTTTCATAATCACCCATTTGCTTACAGCACTCACATACTCTCCATATACCGATGTTGACTATATACTGTGTCTATGGTATTCCGCTGTGTGATGTGAATTATGGTGGAAATCTATTGGTAGCAAAGTCGAATTTGCTTTAGTCACTGCCCAGAGCTAGATCAAATTGTAATTACTACTTATTGCATGCAGTAATGCATCCAAGATGAGAGCCTGAGTCTGCTGCAATGGGTTTGAAAAACAACTCAGCAACTTGCAACAAAATTAACAAAGGAAAAACTGCACCTACCCACAATTATCAACACTATGATGTAAAGTACAAGTGTATAGTAAATACAGGAGCTTAAACTGGTAATGACCATTCATCATTATCAGAAATTCTATCTCACTGCATCTTGCATATGAACAGAGCTGGCTTTTGTGATGATCCAGTTATGGCAAAAGTAGAGAACCCTGGCAAGAACAAGGGAGAGAACTTCGGGCATGAACAATGGAAAGAACTACAGAACTGGGGCGTGCAATATTGCAAGGGATGCAGACTACCACTAGCACATTCAATGCTGACCTCATCCTGGTGATGTAATCTGCTGAGGACTCCTGAAAACCTCTGGAGGCCATCAGCGGGAGAAATTTGGTGGCCAAGGGATTAAAGCGATTAAAACAATAATCCATCACTGTAATACCCACAGCTGATGGGAAGAGGGGCTGATTAAGTAGCAGCAATTAAGGCAGCCATGCTGGCAGGGTTTTTTTTTTTGTGATGGGCAGACCCCAGCTGAAAATGAAGATTGCATGGCCAGGAATGTGTGGGATTACCTAACACAGGGCTGCTTCTTGAAAATTGACACCTGTAAAAAGACACTTTTAAGGTCATCACTTAATTACCTTGGCAACCACAATTCACCTTGTATATAAAGACCACCCTAAAGGACCAACAAATTGTGTCCTTAATCTCTTATACATAGGTGGTCTTTATATGCAGGCTCTATAACATAGATGGTATACCCCTGGGGACCTGTGGAATGTGGTCTTTATAAGCAGATGGTCTTTATATACAAGTGGTCTTTAGAGCAGGTTTGACTGTATTATGCATATGCTAAAGATTAGTTTTGGACTTCAGTAACTTCTTTTAGAATCTCAGGCACAGTAAAAGATCTAGATAGTGATATATTGAATGATTGTATACAGGTAACAATTTTATATGATTATTTCAAAGGCTTTCTCGTAAAGGAAGCAATTGATCTGCATTCCATTCTATACCATATAAATTTACTGTTAGGACTTTTCTAGTCTATCAACCTGGGGGCACTTTCATAAAAAAAAAACATCTACTGTGTAAAATTAATTAAAAAATAACCTTACCACTTTGGCAACCATTGTCTTTTACAGGCTTTTTTTTGAGTGTGGGTGTGTTTTGCTGGAAACCAATCCCCGAGCAGTTTGACAGTACATTGAATTGCACTTTTTTTTTTTTACATTTTTATGTGTTTTCATGAGACTTTCTCTCCTGTAGGTAAGGACTGGACATGATGTACATATAGCAGAAACCTGTTGCAGACATGGTGTAATGAAAGATATTGCAGCCATTGAGCAGTTTAATTCATGCAGACCATTCCTGCAAATGTTAACGTAAAATTTTTACTCAAAAACAGTTTGATGTCCAAAACAATAACCTCGATGATTGTGAGCAGCGAGGGAAGCACCTTTCACCCACCCATGCCCATAATGAAGAGTGACCTTTTGTTTCCACTGACTGTACCAGATGACTCAAGGTTATCATGTTTAGCTAACCCTTTTTGACATGTTCTGCACAACTGCAACTGCACAACAAAAGTATCCAGGCAAACGTTACATGTAAGTTTTCAAAAGTCAGTATTGAGTGGCTGGATTAAGTGGTTGTTATTGATAATTACCTGAATGGTGCATACAGCAGTAGCCACACATGTGGCTATTATGCCTGCTCCTGTTTAACTCTGTGTGGGTAACAGAATATTGGATAAATGCAAAACATCCAATTCCTGACACAAAACAAAGGGCTTGGCCTGGTTGCACTGAGGGGGAAGTCACAACAAATGGCTAACCAATTCAGGCTTTATGAAAAGCATAAAAGCATTGGGTCTGTAAACCGCTCAAGTAACTAAACGGGTGCTAGCTTTGGAAGCAGCTCACAATGTGATTATTGTATGCGGGTGGCACCTCAGCGATTAACATGCTTGTAATCAATTGATCAGAAGTGGCAAGCAACAAGCTGCTGGCGGCTTAGGTAACACAGTTGTACTATTCACACACCCACACAAAATCATAGCAGAAATCAGCTGCTAGGGGGTTGGCCCAGTGGCCTTTTTTCAGCTACACATTCAGGCTCTCAGCCCATTGGTCTGGAACCATAAAAGATGTATCTGGGATGCCCTGCCTTGGTGGAGGTAAGAGAGGAGAGTCTCACATTTCCTGGGGTGAGTCTGGGAGGCCTATTCTTAGCCCAGACTTTAGCTTGTCTGGGCTGGCAGTGGGGAAGTCTGGCCTTCCTGTCCCCCAGGACACAGCAGACAGGCCTGCAGCTGCTGCCAGGGGGGTGGAGGTGGGGGGTGGAGGAGCAGACACAACAGTGTATTCACAAAATACAAGGTTGGTATTTGCATGCCAGCTCATGTAGAGATGATCCCAGAGATGATGCCCATGACTTCCCAGAAGACAAAAAATTGTGATGAGTGGGGAAATGCATTTCATGGAAAAAGAACAAGGGGTATCAGGAGCTAGGGGTGGCAGGCCCAGGGTGGCAGGGTGGCTGAGGCCAGGGCATGCTGCTCCACCCCCCACCCACTCACCCTGGTGCCATCACAACATGTATCTTGTAAGCCAGGCACTTCTCTTTCTTCCGAGCCCAGAAACAGCCGGAAGCGAGAGCCTCCTAGGAAGTAAAAAAGATTTAATGCGCCTGGGAGCTGCAAACAAACCCTGAAGGATCTGCTGTCATTGCCTCTGTCTGGGCCATTGCCCTGTGTCTGTCTGGCAAACTTCCAGACACTCAGATTAACACCTTCCCTTGTCTCCCTGAGGCACAGTTTCATGAAACCTATTATGATAGATGCGCCTAGAATTTTGAGTAGCAATGGAAGCGCCTGCACCTGTTGTACAACTACATGCACGGCACACAAAGCTCAAAGCTTTAAAGCATTACAAGCTATTATATTCCAACAAAGTTTGTCTGGAGGTATCCCCTTGTTGTAACACCGCTAATACACATGTTAATTGGTCATGGAGTATTGTTTATTTTATCTTTGAGTAAAGCTTCCTAGAAATGAAAGCCCAACCTCTACAACATGGTCTTTGATTAGGTGTTGGTGTCTACTGCGGACTTCCCGGTTATGAATTCCAGAAGACCGTGCAAGACTTTCTGCCATCCAGTGACTTTCTGATGTTCCTTTATTGTCTGTAAAGCTCTCGGAAGGGGTCAAGGATGACTCTAGGTTCCATCTGCCAAAATCTGAATGAATACAAGCACTGGAGGCACTAAGCTCTACTGAGCCAGACAAAACAAAACACTTTTGCTTCTAGAGTATCAATATCTAGCACTTTCATCTGTTCCTACTTCCCAGTTGTTGCTGTGGCTACCATGCTGTGCCTGTCTGGGATGCATTCATAGATAGCAGAGGTCTCAGACATAGGCCTACTGCCACCCCCCACCCACCCGCAAACTGAAGCATAAAAAGTGACTGATGAACAGAGAGAGCACAACCACTAATCAACACATGATCACTTCAAACCTTTTTTCACATACATACATGTATGTTTTTAACATACATACATACATGTGTATGGCAAGGATTAGCTCAGCTGGTGGATCTTTCCACGTTGTTATTTCAGTATTGTGATAAAAAAGGCCTTCAACTGCAGTATCCATAGCAGGAACCAAAGCCAGACATACTGAAGGAATGCCGATATATTTTAACGACTACCTTAAAATATCAGCAGCTGTAGTATATTTGTGTTTTGATGTTTAGATTGCAAATTTATTGGTACTGGTACTGGTGCTATAAGCTTCACTGAGCCATGAGACTGGTAATTTGTGAATACATTGTCGTGGTTTGCAGTCAATTTTACTTTGGCCTGCATGTAATTTTGAGTGTGTCCATTCAAAAAAGACTCAAAATAGTTGATTCGAGTTGAAAAAAATAGCTGAAAAGAGTTGATCGTGAACTGATTGGGAGTTCATGTAGTGGGATACCTATAAAATCCTCCCTCTGTCTGTGGAAACTAACAATCAGCAAAAAAAAGAGGCAACTTTTTTTCTCCACCATAAAAATGAGCACCAGCAAAGTGGATTTGTAGTTTTTCACAGGAAGTGACTTTTACATGGTCCCTGCCATCTTCTCTGTTTCTCATCACTGCCTAATAACAGGTTGAACCCTCTCAGCCCAGCAGGGCTTTTCCCCTGTAGTGTGTGTCCTACTACAGCCATAGGCTGCCAGTGACAGGGTTATGGCCCATTCCCCCAGCTCTGGACCCTGTCCATAGTAGCCCCATCACACAGGTGGGAATATTCCACACCCAGGCAACCACTGCCAATCCACTGGTAACCTCACCTGCTGAAGATGCATCACCCCCAAAACACTCTCATCCTGTGTGAGCATATCAAGTCTCTGGCTGGTTCTAAACACACCCACCAAGCAGTGGACCTACCCCTGTATCATTACAAGTTTTCCCTTCCCGCCAGTCTAGTATGCAGATCTGGCTTGGAACCACTTTTCTGCCCACACAGTGCACACACTAACCCAGAAAAGGGAGCCAAAATAAGCCAGCTGGCATGTTGGGGGAATCAGAAAGAATTTAGGGAGGCTTATTATTGATACAATTGTCTGAGCCTTGTCAGTTGATGTGATTCTCCTACCAGCAAAGCTCCAGTGGATGGATGCATCAACCTGGCATGCATCCTATGCTTTGTATCCAGAAGATATAACTCATCTCTGCCAATAATTTCAGCTTCTGAAGGGGGAACCAAGTGTACAATATTATGTATTCACAGAGAACCCTGCATAGTCGGAACAAGGGGAATGGAAAGAACTGCTACTTATTCTTTTTTAAAGACCCTTTTAATTTAGAGGAGGAGGGGTTGCTCCAGAGGGTGGTAGTAATAGCAGCTATCCTAATGCCATTCACTGGCCTATTGCTTGCTGAAGAATTGCTCTATTTGGTAGGTAGTAGGTTCAATAACACAGCTATTGCACAATGTAATGTCATTCACCAGTCCTTAGCCACAAGCACATTTTGACTTTTGCCTTTCTGAATATGCTGGTACTTTGTCCCTAGTACAAAGGCATTAGGTTATCTACTAACACCAAACTGCAAGCTGTAGTCTGTCTGATGTACACCAACAGAGGGTAATGGATTGTGTCACAGAATGACATTAGAACAACACACTGATTTCCTATCCTCATAACTTAACAGTCTAAATGACAGGCTTTAAGATGGCGTGGAGGGGGGGGGGGTGTGGATTGAGTGGTGGGAGGAATTGAGATACAGTAGCCCCCCTCTAATAAGGCCACCCTGTTTGTCAAGAAATTGTGGCCACATTAGACGTGGCCTTTGGCGAGAGGGAGAAGTAAGTGCATTCATAGTAGCAGCTGCAAAAAATATGGCCACATTAGAGAGGGTGGCCTCTGTTGAGAGTGGCCACTAACAGCGAGACCGCTGTACTACAGGAAACACCCGGCTAGTGAGTGGGGACCTGCTTTCAGGACACTCAGATAACCAGAAATCCCAGAAGCAAGCCATTCTCTTATACCAGGCTATAGAAAGAATCCAAACCTACAAAACAATACCAAGTAAAAAAAAACCAGTTTAGAGCAGTTAAAATGTGAAATCCTCAGTCAGCCCCAATAGAACTGTAGTTTGACCCCCAATAGAACTGTAGTTTGACATTTACAGTAGACCAGTAGTAGGATTGAACTCTGAAGTGGTTCCCTGGCAGGGAAAAAACTTCAAGGGGGCATTCCCAGCTTCCAGGAAACCTGCTGGCATCTTGTGTGTGGCACTGCTAGGTTTATGAGACATTTTTTGGTAAAACTCTTATAAAAATAAACTATTCAAGATTAATGCCAAAATTAAAACTTATCTCTAAAGAACAAGGCCCTAGCTAGGGTTCTGTTGTCTCTAGGTTAGCTGGTAGTGTGCATGTATAATGTAGCATCTACTGGTAGCATGTACATGTAATAGTATTATATTATTACTCCCGATATTTATGATTGATCAATTATTTGATCAGTAACAGATGCTTATACACACAATGAAAATTCTATTAGACGTCTACAAATAAATATATCAATTCCGGAATTAATGGTAATACAAAAGAACACCCGCAGCCATCATCTGAGGATGTCAGTATCAAAATAACATGATGCAAGTTGGCTTTTTGTGTCAACAGATAACGTCACTGTATGATGCATTGCATACATAAAACATATCTTCCGGTATTCTATCATATCAAACAATATTTCCATGTATTATCGCTATCAACCTCAAAACACAAACTTCTGTCTGTTCCCCATCAGCAGACTGAAATCAATACAACGCTGTCCCATAACAATTACCGTCAGCCTGACATTCACCACTCAGACATGATAACATCAAACACGGGCGTGTGGTCTGAGACCTTTATCCGCCCACAATACCTCTTCCAAACATCACTTCCACACGACTGCTCCTTTGAAATGAGGAATATTTTTTTTTACTCGGCAATGAAATTTGCATCTGCTGAGGCAAGCTGACATTTTAATACCACATGTTGCTGGAATTATTTTGCACTTTAAGCTCTCTCTCTCAGACTTTTTGTCGCTTTGCCAACATCATCAAGATGTAACACAGGCCCTCAGCACAGTGCCACAGGTTGCACTAAGCAGCACCTTATTCCACATGAAAGTGCTGTAATAAGCACATGGTATAAGATGCCTTCAGGCATTTTAGGAGGGATGCCCTCAGCCCTTAGCTAATATAGTTTACCTGCAATGGACCCAAATAAAGTCTTGTTAAAGCTTATAACCCTAACAACTGCTTCAGTAAAAGCATTCACAGATTAACTAACTGTAAGCAGGATTTTAGGATGAGATAGCATCCTAGGAAAGCGCCAACCCATCCTCGAGTAGTTTGGGACTATAAGGCATCCCCCTATTGTAGTGATTGGATCATATACTTGTACCCGTGTGGAGGTGATTATTAGTGGTGTGTGGCAGATCCCAGTGCTGGCTGTAACCTGGGAGGCTGCCTGTGCCTTGTCTTGTGAGGTGGTCTTGTCTTGTCTCCCTCCCTCAGTTCTGCCGTAATTACAGCATAAACACCTCAGGTGTGGAGTATTGTTATTGCCTCTCCTGCCAGTCCCTGCACCGGCCCCCCCCCCCCCGGCCCCGCGCGGAGCCAGGTGTGGCAGGAGGGTAGTGAGGGAG
>JAAUYG010175107.1_pt1 | contig 11883 bp, 10 predicted proteins | sample 7278091 | NCBI WGS metagenome assembly JAAUYG01 (sample SAMN14350201, study PRJNA611818) | marine sediment metagenome | isolation source: surface marine sediment (0.6m) | place: French Polynesia: Moorea | collected 2018-08 | reverse complement strand
TGCTACTACTACTACTGCTGCTGCTGCTGCTGCTGCTGCTGCTGCTACTACTACTACTACTACTACTACTACTACTACTACTACTACTACTACTACTACTACTACTACTACTATTACAACCACAACAAGAACAACAGTGGTTGTACTTCTTTTGGTGTTTTCAGCAATACATACGCAGCAAATCAACCCCGGCCTACGACAGGATTGGATGGAGTGATTCGATAAACGATCACAATTTCTACAAGTAATTCAGACTTAAAAGAAGTCGTGATAGGTTCAATAAATATACACTACACAAAAAAGTTAAGGATATTTAATATCCTTAACTTTTTTTGTGTAGTGTATATGCACACAGGGGAAGTACGTGGGAGTTCTACATGGGCACATCTATCATACACTGCTCAAAATATTTAAGGGATCAGATTTTCAAAGCCATATATTTGGAAATATATTGGGAAAAATCCTTCCAGATTGTAGTCCTGTTTAGTTAAATCATTTTGCTTGATAGTGCAGTTGTGGCAGAAAAAAAAAATAGCAAAACTTTATTTATTACATAACCCAGAGGGGAATCACCCCCAAAACACAAGTGTATCTGAGCCATTGCGATCAAGACTTTTACCCTTTCAAACACGTTCAAACAACATAACACTGTTTATTGTCAAATCAGTAGCTGGCGTGGCCACTGATTTGACACTACACTAACTTTGCTCCTTTAAACGTTTGGAACTTCGCTCCCTTACATGTCTATATTACGCTACTCTAACTTTTGATCCCTTAAATGTTTTGAGCAGTATATATCATGTAGCATAGAGTCCTAATGGGCTAGGTTGTATTTGTTCCCTTTCTTATATATTGGAGCTATAGGCTGACATTTCTCCAGTCCTGGTATATTTCCTGTTTTTCGGCGACCGGCTCCGTAGCATAGTGGTTAGAATGTCCACTCGAGGTGCGGGAGGGGCAATCCCCGACTGTGTCACACCAAAGACGTAACACTGGGAGGTTTATGCTTTGAATCTCAGCTTGACACTTGAATTAATGAGATAGGCAACCAACTGGCCTGCTCGGAGTCAGTATAATGGTATGAGTGATTCCTTTCTGCTCACCTGTGGTGGAATTGAGTTGGTGGCTTGGCACAAAAAACTGTCGGGCATAGGTCGTTCGGCCGAAACAAAGACAGATCCAAATTAGCTCACAACACCTACACCCGCATGCACTACTGAATCCCAACTTGCAGTTGGTGATATGATCATGAGTGGTTGAAAACAGACTTTAAGCCTGATCCCCCACCCCCCATCTGCCCGCGATTAGTTGTATAGCTGTCAGAGGTATATGTATGGCCAGCTCTTTGGATATATTTCCTTCAATACCCTGTTGAACAGGTTGTCTGATCCTGAGGCCTTCCAGCTACATGTACTTCATGACACAGTTTAGGCTTAAGTGGATTGGTGCGATCATGCACTTGGAACAGTCACTCCCCCAGGCGTGGTATGGTTTGAGTTTCCTCCTTAGAAAAGACAGATATAAACTGGTTACAAAGGATCTAGATCCTGATGTCACTATGCTGTTTCATTAGGGGAATCCTAACGCTGTCTTGACCTGAACAGTTTTAACCCTCCCTCGTGACATAGTTCAATTAGCTTTAATCACCCCCTACAACATATTTAAATTCTTCTAGTGGTACACAAAGGTACTATGATTCATTCTTACATTGTTCTACAGCACCACCCCCAACCCAAGGTATCACAATTATTCTGTAACTTCCACAGCATATTTTTGTATCTTCACAGGTCCCTCCCGTACTTTTTTTTGGGATATCCCTTGTTTCCCAGGGTTTCAGCACTCATTGTATAACTGCCCTAAAGTTCACTGTGTGATACAGCTTGCCATTGATTTGTCCCCCCCCCCCCACAATGGCCCAGATACATGCAAACACCCAGACAGAAGCATGGGAGGGTGCAATTTTATTATCCACCACACATACACACATTTTATCTTTTCCCAGTGTCATTAGTTTCATTTATAATGTAGTGAAAACATCAACCTGATCACAGTCATATTCATACAACCTGCAAAAACAGAAATTATATATTTGACAATTTATTGTCAAGCTTTTGTCTTCTGAACAATGACACACCAGTTTCCCTTGTCATAATAAGACTGGATTATCTCTGTTCCAGAGACACTACTGCACATGTCCTCTAACTCTCCCTTCCGGAACAGATGATAATATCGGTGATACACGGAACCACACGATGCTCCAGGCTTTGAATCCTCTGGAACATCATCTGGATATGTCGCTACTGCTTCAGCTTGCCCAGAAGAAGCGTTTTGATTTTCTTTCAGAGTCCATGGCACCAGCATGTCCTGCTCTTTGAAACTGGTCCGATTTGTGTGAATAGAAATTTTGTCTGTTTGGGACGTTGAAATTTCCTCAGCAGCCTTTTCGCTGCAGCTATCCGCAATTGCAGTTGAGCCGTGCTGGTGTGGAGGTATGGGGTTCACATCTGAGGAAGAAGCAGCCTTGCTATTCCGATGGGCAGAAATGACATCGATGGAACCAGCCGTTGTAATAGAAGATGCAGTAAATTCAGTACCGACTGATTCTGATGGCGTTTCAATCATTTCATGTTGACCGTCATATTTCTGCCCCAAATCTGTAGTATCCAGTAAAGGATGAGGGATATCCTGCTTTTGTGCTTCCTTCTGTTCTCTTCTGGATTCTTTCAGATAGTTTGATTTCTTCTTATCCAGCTCCTGTTCGAATGCCCAGACGTAGATCAGAGCTTGGCCGCCAGGCGTCAGGATTCGCAGCAGTTCCTGCAATGCCTTCATACGCCTCTCCTGCCAGAAACAAAGGGAGAATAGCATACAGTTAAACCTGCCTTGATAGATCACTGCCATGAAAGACCATATATCTGCCAGAAAGGTTCTTCAGGTTCTTCTGTATATTGTATTCAAATTAATTGTCACATTATTCAAGTTCATGCACAGTAAGTGAGTTATTCTGCTTTAGAGTTTTTTCTTCTTTCACAATCAAAGTTTTTGCCATTATATTTTATGCTTCTGCACATTGTAAATTATGTACAGTTTGTATGTTATACTTCAGCCTAGTAACTGATGTGCTATATTTCTTGTTAAAATTTTAGAGAAGAAATACATGCATGCTACAGATATATGAGTCGGGAGTACATGTATCAGTGGTGGGTTTTGAGGTGTTGGCCATAAAAACAATGTACACTTCGTGCGTACTAAAGACTACATACAGATTTTGACAGTATCCATGAAAAGCAGATATAACAAACAACCATAATTTTACGCATTTATAGTTATATATTTAAATACTACAGTAAATGCAGCCAATGAAGGTAGATGAAGCTTGATAGCATGATATGCCAGACACCATAGCCTACCTTGCTGGATAGGTGATGGATCACAGCTATACATATAGCCGTGTCGATGGTCGCGCTGCGAAACGGTAAGCAAAGCACATCAGAGGTAAAGGCTTCGTAGCCTCTCTGGGTACAAATCTTACAGAGGTTGTAGCTTCGGTCACATCCAACCTAATAGGAAAGAAAAAAGACAGAGCAATACAAATACATGTAGCTTCCATCATTAAACACAAGATAACTGGTGACGCTTCAGCCCTGAATCAATTTAAATACAGTGGTCCCTCTATTTAACAGCCCTGTGGTTTAAGACCACCTGGAATATACGACAGCTTAACATGATGGTCCTAAGGTTTGGATTTGTATACTGAACCTTTTAAGACTAATAAGACCACATTTTCAAGGTTTCATATATGGCTTTTAAGTGGGCACTGCACACATACATGTATATACCCGTACATCTACAATGTACACACATTGTTAGAGGCTACTCTAACGGCATGAAATGACCAAATAGTTGTATATTAATACCAAACACACCAAACTATAACTGCAGTTAGATATATTTCACATTGCTGTAGTCAGTCTCTCTTGCATGGTATACAAATTCTTTTGTCTACATCACAGTGAATTGTGAGGCAAAAAGTGGTTGTCTGAATGCATCTGTCCTATACAAGTACCTACAAACTGTGTAGAGTTGTGACTTTTTTTGCACTCATTTTATTATTTGAATCCTTTGTTTGTAAGGTACTGAACTTTTTGTACATTAATGGTTTCCATGAAACTAATCATAACAAAAAGATATTTCCTGTACATTCTTTTGGCATAATAAAATGGCATTGTACAATAAAGCAACCCAAAGATGTTAAGCAGAAGTGAAGTACATAAAGAATGAGATTGAAATGACAGTGAGCTAATACCTTAAATAATGTTTTGTTGATGCCCATGTATTTTCCATTTCCACAGCCCACATCGGCTACGACCCCACCTTCAGGCCGTGACTCGAGGAATTCCGCAACGCGAGGCCATGGTTTGTGTCTAGTGTCACTGAAGTGGTCTGCAATCAGCTCATAGACCTGAAAAGAAAGGCTCAATAACATGATTTAAAACTGACAAAACAGAGGCAATGAACCAGCTTGTGACAAGCTCTGATAAGCATGATAAGAGAACAGTTCAATTCACTCTCAATGTACATGCATACCTTAATAAGACTATCTTTGCATGATGATGTTAGTATACACTTCAAATGGAAAATATATTTACTCATAATATGTAAAGGACATTTAGTTGGGGTATTAGATTCAACTTCTTTCACAGCACACATGTATTCAGCAACCTTAAACTGACGTAGATTGTGTGCACTGATAAACCAGCCTCTATACGGAGCATACACTAAGCCATTATCTGAATACAACAGTCCTTTTTGGGCCACTCTGTTTGCCACGAAAATTGTGCCACATTACTCAGGTGGTCTCTGGCCACAAGGAGTGTGTGAATACTGAATAGGTATACATGTATATCGGTGTTTGACCTTTGAAGATAATACAGCTGACCTGACAGAAATTATCTCAATTTAATATAGCATGTATCTTTGGTTTGATGTCGTAAAAGGATCGACCCTCAACTTCTGATACATCAAGTAGATGCCCTAACCACTAAGCTAACAGGGCCAGTTTTGGCCAGCTGGAGCACTGCGGGTTTAATTACAGTAGTAACAGCAAAGATTGTTGACCACACGTGACCTTCCCTAAACTGACCTCCAAGAGGAGTACTGGAGAGAAAGTGTCACCTGGTGTACGTGAGTGTCCTCCAAGTGAGCTGCCTCCACCTCAGACTGTGGCATGGACACATCCACATCTGTAGAGGACTGTCTGGAAAAAAAAAGTAACTGTACAGTCAAGCCTCCACTTACACCCATCCACCGGGATTCCACCCCACAAACTCAATGGTTCACCTTCATGTAAGATCTAATGAAGAACTTGTAGTGCATTTTTTTCTTCAAATGTGGCCTGGGTGTGATACAAACCCGTACATCTCTTACAGTAAAAAGGGATATTCATTAAGTATGATAAAGGTGGATAACCAACACCTTTACGATAATTACGCTACGAGGTAGTGTGCAGTCTTAGTTGGTTTGGGCTCTGTTTGAGGTGGTTTTTCTGAATATGCATCTATGCAGTAAACAGGTAAAAGGCTGAGCTGAGTCGTGCTACAGGGCTGTACAGTGAAACCCGTCTTGAGAGACCACTGCCATCACATAGTAGTAACACTAGTAGTAACTAGTCAAATAGTAGTAACAACAACAACTGGCGTAAATTCACACAGATATGTACACAACCAAACCTGTCACAAGAGACTACCTGTCTGAAGAGACCACAAAATCTGATGTGGTCTTTCAAGACAGGCTCTACTGTAACATTCATCACTGTTCACTGTACTTCTGGGGTATATATATATGAGTTCAATGATGAAGTCTTACGTAAAGGAATTACCAAATCAGTCACAATTATTCCCAAACCTTTTCAGTTTAAATATGAAATATGATTCTTAAAATACAGGTATATTATCTTTTATGAGTCCAAACTTGTTTCAGGATAGTAAAGAACTCATTCTGATCAACCAAACTCCAGACACCAGCTGTACTTTGATTTAGAATTTGAACCGCCAAAGATATCAGACTACAGCACAGAAGTGTTTGAGTGTCGCAGTTTGTTTCAGTTTTGAAACAAGTGACTGTGTCATGACTCATGAATGAAGAAATTAAATTTGCAATGTCGTGTTAATAACATTTTACAGAACATATTTCAGAAATATTGGTGCAGCCCAAATCGGGAGAGATTTGAGCCTAGAGAATGATTCATTCTAGAAATGTTAAGTTGGCTGAAAGAATATTTGTGAACAAGATTGAGATGCTTGACAACTGCTGGTTGCGCATTTAAGATATCCTACCTAGTATCACTGCCTTGTTGTGAATCACAATGCGTAGGGTACTCTGAAAGACCATAACATAAAATACATTCTTCAGTCATGTGATTTTCACAGGCAATAGCATAAAGGATGTACAGTGTACCCGACATTATTTTACCATATGAACATGCATAAGCATGTTTAATTTAATAGAATGGAAGCTCCGCCTTAAGGCAATGCAGAAAACAAGATGACCAAAGGTTATAAACCCATTCTATATTGTTTCAAAATAAAGATGATTTCAGATTTAAGGCGGCTGGCCACTTTGGTATCGACCATCAGGGATCTTAATTGCACGGTTTTACCATCCACTGAATGTAACCTATTGATGTAAATCGGAAGGCGATCAGTGATTCTACAACTGACCACAGTTTCTGTCAGTGCTTGTATGACAGCAACGTTTATGAACTAGAATGCTAATCCCAGCACATCTTCAGGATTATTCAGCATTGACTGCGTGTGGTCGATATACAAATACACAGCATGACAATTATTGCATTAGTTCAATATGAATGTATTGTCAAGTGTACAGTCACAGCATGGGACATCACCAACAATTATAGAGTATACATTACAGTAGTACATGCACTCTGTATGATACTCCAAAGGACACGTCTGACTTTAAAAGAATCTACCAACAAACATATTGTAATAGAATATGATGTCCTTTGACAAAATAAAAGAATTAACATAGTTCCATGTTTCATCTGACAAAAGCTTAACTCCACCACGACTTACTGCACCGGCATGGGCCCCGAAGAATTTTCCGGAAGGTGAACGATGTCCTTTCATCACGCCTGGTTAATGTCAGCCTCGTTTTGGAATTGCTGGCATTCTCAGGAACCTGACCGCCATTCTGGTCCTGGACATCCGACGTTGGTGCCGACAAATCAGGGTCTTGCAATTGGGTGACACCAGCAGCAGGTTTGAAGCTATCAGCTGGGGATGGTATGTGTCCATTCTTGGAGCCCGAGGTCACAGCAACATCAGTTGGAACTGGAATGATATCCGATTTCCGCGGTGTGATCCCATGCGTCCAAACATAGCGGGCTTCACCAGTCATCTGCAGTAGTGATCGTCTTGGCAGCAACACCGGAATATGTTGACCATTTGGGTGTCGAAAGTCCATGACAACCTGAAAGATTGACAATCAGTAAATCTATAGAAAGACTGCACTTTGTTTAAGTGGCAACTGAATATTTACCCAAATCATACATTTGTATTTTTGTAAATGTTGATGTACTTGTGAAGTACATGTAAACATAACATATGAGAGATTGTTCAACCAGTGCAATTCAACTACAAGGGCAGTGATATTTTCATACCAGTGAGAATTAATCATCGAGGTAGAAAAGTATTCAGCGTCTTGGAAACCGGTAATCACAAATACTTACATGCATAGATAATGGATCTAAGCACAAAAAGTGAAAATAGTATTTTATCTGATGGTATTGATGGTATTTATCTGATGGTATTGATTCAGATAATAAACATTCATGGTATTCAGGTCTGACCAACACTTTTGAAAAAAAAACAACTTTCAAATATATATCCCATGCAAAACTACAAGAACTTCTTTAAAAGCGTACATGTATGACATATATGTGATGGAGGTCACGTCCATGAATCAGTGTGTTCCAGTTTTACACTATGCCCGCTTTGCATGTTACATGCAATGGGAACCTAGAAACACCCCATTTTCACATAACGTTAACATTTTCTGGTGAACTATACAGAAAGAAATCCAATATGATTTTAGTCTAGCCAAGGCAGTTGCCATCTCCCTATTTTTTTTTCAGAAATAATACTTGCAGCAACACCAACATTTTACAGATTTAAAGAAACCTCAAAATTTACTTTCAATACAAGATGCCAGTTCTTATCATCATTTAATCCCTATGTCCTCAAGCATAAATTTATAATCACACCTGTGAGCCCAAGGACAGGGACAGAATGCCATCTTCAAACGCGGAGTGGGTATCAACATGAGGTGGAATGCCTAAAAGAAATCCGAGAAATATGTTCTACATGTAATACCTTAGAACTTGTACCAAGTACAATGATGTATATACTACAAGCACATGAAGTTGACAGAATATTTAAAATAGTAAAAGTGTCTGAAAGATGCAGGTGTTCATCCTTTGTGATATATATAACGGCAATTGATGCATTAACATGATTAAGCCATGTTAACTTTTACTGGGACCTATGTGTAATTTGAAACAGACTTCACTGCATTTATTCACATGATTCAAGTAATCTTGCTTACTGTTCGCAACACACTTACAAGGTGAAGTGGCTAATAAATATATATGTAACTTGCCAGGAAGAAATCTGTCAACCGATAAAAGATTCCCCATATGAAAAATAGTAAAATTGACCACACACAGAGTCGCACAACACACTAGCCATTGTGGATGTTGTACCATTCTAAGTTTTGTGTTCATAAATCACGGTAAATATTCCAACTTAAGTATCCAACTGATACTTTACTCACCTTGTCCAGGTGCATATTGGTTCACAGTTAGCTGGTCGGGAAGATGAGGTATGATACCCCTATCGAGAAATCGCCCCAGATGCTTCTGACACTCTTCTGGAATCCCTTGCTTCAGTGGCTTCCCTGGATCTACGTTGTTGATGCCATACATAAACTCGTATCCATAGTGCTTAACCCTGCGGTGCTTCAATGTCCGGCTGGCATCTGAATAAAGAAGTAGAGCTCTTGCACACATGTAACAGTAAACAGATTACATACACTGGTCCCATGGCCCAGCTCCAATAAACAATAAACGACCTCATTTGCCAGGAAATTGTGGCTACGTCAGACATGTTAGTAGTGGTCTTTGATAAGAGAGAGAACAAACGGTACTCATAGAATTTGCAGCAAAGATTTTGGCCCAGTTTAGGAGGATGCCCTTTGTTGAGAATGGTGACTACTGACTAAGTGCTTTGACTATAACTGGAGGCAGTGTGGTACATACTCTCTGACAAATCTTCATCCAGGCTCTCCCAGCTGACACAAGATAACAAAGCCTTCTCTTCAGCTTCGGTGACAACATCCTCTATGATGGACAGGCCATTGGGCAAAGCCTGACTAGGAACTTCATAACCTGGAACTTGAAGTGTGAGGCAGAATACCAAATTACCACTGAAGATATGACGCAAATACAACATGTGTATTACAGATGTATTTGTTCCTTGATATAGTGAAACCTGTATTGAGACACCTGTCATGACAGAGCACACGTCTGTGGTGAAACAAATGTACTTAATTGAGAATGGACGACGGTAAGACCCCTAGACTCCAGATGGGTGATGACCAGTAGACATGTGTCCTTCCCCCTGTGCAAAGCTTCAGCCAAAATCTGATGTTCCACACTAACTTTGTGAATTCTACTTCATGAAATTAGCTACCCACATGAGGAGCAAAACATTTGTTTAGATTCACGTTTTCAGTTTGGCATAATATTAAATAATCTGTGTTTACCTTGGAGTTTTAAATTTGACTGACAGTTTCACTGCTTGCCAGATGGACTAGAGTAACCAATTGCTCATTCAGGATAAAAGTAATTCTCAGAAGCAACTGACTGCAGCAAGCAGACAGTAATTTGTTTACATTCAGCCATACAGGGTGCATGGCTGTCTCCCTCCATAGCCAGGTACAGTGCAATTGAAACATCTAAGCCACACTGGAAGTACATGTACTTCCTTCAAATATTGGATCCAGGGAACCCTCTGTATATGATAGCTATGTATTCAAGGTAAGTAGCAATTGGATCAGTTCACCGATTCCAGCATTTAGAATCCAAGCTCATTTGTACTAGAAATTATATCGCAGGTAAGGCTGGACAGACATGACCCATGTTGAACCAAAAGCACATGTTAGCCCCAGACAGAACCATTAGAAACCAAACCAGACTTCCAGAAGCAGGCTACTAGTAGCTGAGACCCGCCATATGTAGAGTTTGGCTTATCATAGGCTGCCCACTAGCTATCAGACACTAATTGGCATCCACCTGGATATTCAACTATCTGGTAGCCCATCCTTAAATAACTTACATGTAGTAGTCCTGCGAATGCTGTCTTAAGTATTGAGTGATGTTGGAAATATACTACTAGACACACAGTACGAGGACTGAACGTACATCTATATAGTGATTTACACCTTCAAACATCTACTTTTCTTAATACCTTTGCTCTACTAGCATTTACTTCCTGTATCCAAACAAACTGAAAGATCTTAAATTCATGATAGAGCAGACCTTCCTTAATAAGCAAATAAACACACCCCTAATACTGGACAAAAAGTGAAAAACAGTTAAACACCAATGCTAAATTGTCTTTGAATTAAGATCATTTCAGACTTAAGACCACTTGTTTCGATCATGGCTTGTCTTAATTCCATTGTACAACATGTAAAAAGCTGCATGAGCATTTCCCACCTGAAAGAACATAGGAGAGGTAGAGCCTGATGCCCGGTTCAGGTCCCCATTCTGCTGATGTCAGTTTTTCTCCATGCATTGCCTGGAATGCTGTCTTGGCTTCCTCCACTGTTGTATAACTCACAAATGCATATGGCTTCTGTGGTTGCATAACAATGTCAACGATCATTCCATAGATTGAGAAAATTCCCTCCAGCTCTTGTCGTGTAACACTGTTTCCGAGTCCTCCATTCCCTATCATTAAATGCTAAGGGGAAAATGGAAAAAAAAATAGATGAATAAAATATTATATAAATTTATACAACAGAATTACAACAGAATTAAACTGCTAAAGAAGATGAATACCGGTATAGTGCTCTAAAATAACATATGCAAACTGTCATTAATAAGGCAATTTATCATGTTTTTATTCAGTATACTAAAGTACCTCTCACAGGAAAGTACCATGGTATGGAATTTTTTCAAGGTAGCATACATATAGTAACATACACTTAATTACATCCACACTGTTGTAGTAGAATGTTTCAGCTGTTAATGTTAGTACAAAAAAACATTGTAGGTGTATTTGCTGCTGAAGCTCAAATTAGGGACGTAGATTGGAGTCGAACCCGAGACCACGAAACGTCGGAAGAATGAAGAAATCGGCAGAATGCCTAATTTGCGGCCGCAGCCATTCTCTGGCTCGACGATGATTTTTCCGACGATTTTACCAACATTTGGAAAGGAGGAAGAGCACCCACAACAACGCGCACAACTTTAGCAATACATTAAAAATAAATCACATATTTTCCCGTGTTTTGGTTCCTTCTATGATAATGTACCTGATTTATCAGCCAATGGACGGACGTAATTGCTAAACCTGGTTAGCCGAGCCTGGCGTCGGAATACGGACTTGTAATCTTGATACCGATTACATTTTTTTTTTTTTTTTTTTTTTTTGTGAGGCCATATCTTAAATAGCGATAATTGTGCTCATGATAGATGGATGGATGGATGAATCAGGCTTATAGTCGGCTTTCAACCACTCATGGTCATATCACCGACTGCAAGTTGTAGGTGTGTATGTACTGGACCCGTCTTGTACTAGT
>JAAUYG010125144.1_pt1 | contig 11883 bp, 11 predicted proteins | sample 7278091 | NCBI WGS metagenome assembly JAAUYG01 (sample SAMN14350201, study PRJNA611818) | marine sediment metagenome | isolation source: surface marine sediment (0.6m) | place: French Polynesia: Moorea | collected 2018-08 | reverse complement strand
GGAATCTCCACGACAGAGGAACGTGAGGGACTGAGGACGATGGCGTTGGGCTGCCCAGGAGAGCCCTGCGGGCTGTGGCTGTACCAAGGGGAGTTTTGTGTAATAAAAGAGCAGACTAAGAGACAAATTTAAAAACTGTCTTTGTTATCCCACAGCGTGAGTGTGTACCAGACTCCTGGAGACTGGAGATGGATGCTATGAGGGATGCAAACTTGGCAGGAATGATCCACCAGCTGCACCCAGGGCTCAGACGCCTTGAAGGCCTCAAGGAATTCCACCAATATATGACCATCGAGAGCTAAGGCAACCGCTTGACTGCCCTGCTGTTCGTCCATCAGGATAACCCAAGGTGAAGTGGGCAGAGGAGGTCCTTGGACCAGAAGATTCGACATGTGAACAGAGTGCAACCTTTGATGCAGTAAACCTGCATGTGGTCCCCTGGGATCTGGTCCCCAGACTTGGAGAAGCCCTCAAAGAGGCGTTAAAGGTGTGTCTAAGAGAAGAAGCCTGGGGTAACCTTAATCCTTGGAAAAAGGAGCCCCGAAGGCTGTTGTGACTGGCATGATGAACACTGCCTCTAAGGCTCAAATAAGGAACCCTCAAGGAGGAAGCACCAAGCAACGTCTGGGAAGGTAGATGCTGAAGCTCCAAGGGCACTGAGGTAGCCGACCCCCCTAGAAGCGATTACGAGTCTAGAGTCATGTTCTGCAGAGCCAAAGACGTGGAGGCACTGACGATCCTGGCGTGCAAAAGGGTTGCCTTCGCCACAAAGTGTACCCCTCCCCCCTGCACAGTGAGGGGGGAACTGGCCACCTCCTACTCACACCTTTGGATGACTGTCTTGGATGACAGGCACCATGCCCTGGTCCCTGCATTTCCCGGTGATTTCACACTGATGGATACAGTCACTAACTTCCTGACTCAAAGTCCCGGTCTGCAGAAGTTGTTGCAGTTGGCCAGTCTTCGTAGGTATAATTGTGGAACAGTCAAGATGTGCAAAACTGAAAACACTGGAATAAGGGCTCCTGTGTTGCACCCTAAGGCAGTGTGGTCTATGTGTGTCAGTGATGTTGACGTTTCCTTGAGTCAATAAGCTTGGGGGCGGCATGTATATATGTACATACATGTATATAGCTACATTTGTGAACTTCCTTGTTGGTGGCCATACAGTAAAACATCAAAATATGCGGACTCATTAGCTTATTTGGGTGCACTGATTGCTATTTTATAAACTATTACTGTGTGCAGTAGATTTGTGTGGGGCTAATGGACAGGTTGCCTAATAAATAATGGAAATCTCCCAGCCTTGGTGTGGTAAATAGCAAAGGCCAACAGTTTTATTTTCATTCAGTACATGCCAGGTTCAGTACAATGTATATGCATTACTCATGGAACTAGTACCACAACAGATCAGTTAAAAGGAATAAATTGAGTTCACAAAGCAGCGCCAAACTGGGACACAACAGTTCTTGTTTGGTAATAGATGAAAATTTCACTAAGAAAACCACCACTCAAATTTGCAGCAAAGCACTAACTTAAAGATGAATTTCACTTAAGAAAACTACCAATCAATTTCCAGCATTGGCTGCAATAACATGTGATCGTAGCAACATCTGAAAACAATACCATGCGAAGCCAGTATTTCACTGGTCAGGAATTGGCTGATGGTACAGTAGTTTATATACTCAACTCAATACAAGCAGGCTGTTCAGGAATCTGATCACAATGTGTGATCAGATATCAGACTATAGTGAAACCTGTCTTGAGAGACCACGGCCATGAGACCACCTGTCTTGAAGGACCACATATTCTTGTCAGAAGGACCCACATGCCAATATAACTGAACCTGTCATCAGAGAGACCACCTCTCTTGAGAGACCACATTTTTATGGCCAGTAGGGCAGTCTTTTAAGACAGGTTCTACTGTATACATAAAGACTCTTTCCACCAAACTTGCTGTGATGCGGAAGGTATCACTGCACATTCCAATGAAGTGCATAATGCTGGTTTAAGGTCTATTTAAGGTTATAACAATGCAGCCGAACGTATATTGAAATAAAACATTCTACTGGCCATAAAAATATGACCTCTCAAGACGGGTGGTAGGTGGTAACAACGATATCTGTCTTCAGATAGATTTCACTGTAGTGGCTGCTTTACACTAGCTTTATAAAAAATAACAGATCATGGACACTGTGGATTGCTTTAATTCCTAAAACACTACATGTAACTAGACTTGAAAAGGCAACCATACAAAGCACAGGAGGAAATGACTAGCATGTAATCAATGAGACCCAGCCGGAAGACCTGTTTCCTGCAGGCCGAGTTCTTTGACAGTTTTTGATGGACACACGGCTTGCCTGCCGCGTCCATCAGAAAATGGCAATAGCTGCAGGTGAGCCAGGTATTCTGGCTACAATGAGACCTAAATTTTAAACAAAACACTGCCTGAAGTAACACAGTAGTTTCTGATGCAATATTAAACTTAACTGCGCTTTAATTACAAAGCTACAATTTAAAGCTTTGATCTAGACTTCTCAAAATTTTAATGGCATTGTTCATTCAACATGTTAATACTTCACGTAAGACCTGTCAGATAACATTACAAAACTTTATGTACAGAATGAATGTGCTATACAATATGGCATGAGATTCATGGAAACAAAATTTATCAACCCTCCAGGTTGATGGGCATGATTAATATCAAGCAAGTCTACTTGTAAATGGAGAACGATGAGAGCAGACCAGGTGTATCGACTGTCCACGATCAGTCATTGTTAGGGAAAACAACATTCCAATGGCGGGGGGCTGGTTTCTCAGTCTTAAGTCCACAAATTAAGTTAAAATTCACTAACTTCCATGACAGTAGCCACCGTTGTCTTTTACGTAGCTTCAGGTCAGTTTTGGACTTAAGGATTCTCTAGAGACCCTCCCCAGGCCTGTTAGTGAGAACATTCACTGCTAATGTCCAAGAAGCAAACACTGACTTGAAACACAAAGGAGCAACCTTAAATATACAAATTGACACCCAAATAAATTATTATATTAAAGCATGAACCTGCTCAAAAATTGCAACGAAAATGAAGCCTGGAGACATACAGCCAGAAAACGGCTCGCATCTCAACAAAACCAATAGATACACCCGTGATATTCTAATCCCAGATCACAGAGACAAGTATAGTGGCTATAATCCTTAAGGCAGCTGTACGCAGTCCCAGTTCTGTCGTCATCAAGACGCGACGTGACCTGGGTGATGTGTTTCTAATGTGTTTCTTTCCTCGCTCTCTTCACTTTCTGTAACACAGGAAACAATGTAATAACTGTAACAACTGAATACCAAGCACTGAACAATCATCTAAGAAATGCTTTACCTGATGGTACTAGAGACCTTACACAAGCTATGGGTACAATGTGCAAGTAAATAAATATTAACAGAAATTGCAGCGACATTGAAAAGTGAACTATTCTATAAATTGAAAATAAAGATAGTGGGACAAAGCCATTTAATTTTCAGAATATTCTAATTAAAAAACCATGACAGAAATGATGTACAATGGTTTTTAACTTTCTAGTCATTTGGACATTCACTGATTACTGATTTAAGCAGTGATCTGTTGCTGTGAAAGCCCTATCCTCTCACCTGCTACAACTATTGCTTCAAACTGATGATCATCGTCGCTGGTATAATGGACATTATACTCAATGGTCGCTGCTTCCACATGCTCCTCGCTTGTCTCGGTTGCCATGGTGAAGTCGCTGTCATCCATGTGTGTGTGATGTAGGGACTTATCTTGCTTGAGGAGAACGCTGTTGGTTGGCATTGGGGGATCTAGACTCATTTCCTCCTCATCCTCCCCATCCGGGTTGGGGGAGAACTTCGTATCCAGATCTTCGTCAACTTCAGTCTTTAACTGAGGGGCAGTTGCACACATCATTAGTGTAACATAGGTCCAAACTCTCTAGCGCAAAAAAAGTTTAGCCATTGCAGCCAATTTATTTTAGTTTTTCATTTTATACAGATGTGATAAATTTCAATAATATATCTCCAGTAGAATTTTTAGCTTTAAATATTAGCCCTAAAATTATGTAACATAAACGATGATAAAAGGATTTTTTTTATTTTTAGACAACATGAACATATAAGTTGTGAAGTTCAGCAAAACTTTTACCAGGCAGTTTATTTGTATGTTTTTTTTTGTGAACCACATGTGGATATTATGTCTTATGTGTATGCATTTACCTGTACGACTCCCGGTGAAGGGAACATATTAGGGTGAAGTTTGGACAGCAGCTGGGCTGTCTCCTCTGTCAGTCTGCTACTGACTTCAGTCGTCCCGTCACTCATATACGTCTCCACTCGGGATATCACATGCTGGCCATCTGGGGGGAAATAAATCATTCACATAGAACATGGTAGTGTCTTGTGTTCATTCATCCCATCCTTTATATAAAATTTGATCAAAACACATTAGTGTGTTTTTGGCATGCGGGGTGGGGGTTGGGGTGGGGTTAGGACCCATGGGCCTTTTGTTAAAGAAAAACTTTGTAGCTATCATTACCATACAGCAGAGAAGGCTAACATACTAATCACTAAGCCACCAAGGCAGGTGGTGATGCAGCATACATGTACAGTAGGTAATTTTTCAAAGTACATTCTTCCAGAAAAAAGGCCAGGCCAGGGCCGATCTGTAGGCTAGTAATACTCATTGTACTACATGTATATAGAAGAGTTCTATGGTGGCATCTTACACGAAAGAATTACTGAAACTGCTACTCAGTTACAGATGTAAACACTATCTGTATTAATCCATATCAATCTTTTTACATCCTAGTCACTATGTATATTTTTTTTCCTTTTTTCAAATTCTGTTAAATAGGAAATGGCATTTTCCACACAATGTGCAGTTTTAGAGCATATGTTACTGCATGCGTTATATTGTGATTGAATGTCTCTGCCAGTTTCAGTGTTAGCAGAGCAGCAGTAACCATGGTAACCCACCCTCGCCAGGGTTCTGTGTCAGCGTCACGGTGACAGTTTCAGCGTGAGGACGGCCATCTTTCAGCGGCTGCCAGGGCCCTGTATGGTCGTCCCCGTCTCCCCCGTCAGCACCACTGGAGTTGTCCCCTCCTGTCACCACTTCTACACTCACCTAGTAACCAGGAGGGGGGGGGGGGATCAGCAATACACTTGAGATAATAATACAGGAAGCACTATGGCTGGCACTACTGTAGCAATGTGTATGATCAACTGTCTGTGTAGAACTAATGGATATATCAACACCTACTTACCAGGAAATGTCTACTTAAAACCACTTTATAGCTGGGCACTTTTCTCCCCTGTTTTATATCTGACCAGTATGTAGTCCAGCATCCTTATCCAGAATGTAGCTCTGGCCTGGGGTTCTCCCAAAATACAAAGTTCAGCCAACTCAACATTCTGAGCACTGTGATTGGATAAGAATCTGAGCACTGTGATTGGATAAGAATCTCAGCACTGTACTTGGACATGCATTTAAAAAACTCAAAACTCTGAAACTGTATACTTTAACAAAGAGAAATACGTAACCTTATTTCATACTTCATATTAACTGTCATATCTCCAGTATTTGTTTCACGAATTTTATCTAACAGTAATATATAATATACCAACCATCTGGGCAGTAATAGGGAGTATTCCAGCTTCAATGTCCTTCATAGCCTGGTGAATGTGATTCTGGAGATCGTTCACTGTAGGGTAGTAAGTCAGATCATGCTTCTCTGGAACCTGCTCAGCTGAGGAAAACAGTTCTTTCTCAACAAACTTTCTGGAATTAGAACAAAGATATTGTGAAATCTGGCACCTTCAACATATTTTACTTCAGGACTGGGAACTTTCATGCATCTAGGGCACATTTTCAGAAAAAAATCTAAGAAAAAGACTTGGGAAACAAACTAAAATCAATCACCTAGTAACCACTCTTGTTTAAGATTTTTTCTAGAATCCGACCTTTAACAATAATACTATCATATTATACATGCACACTACAAGAAAGCAACAATCAACATTACTTTACATTGGATATTTTTTTCAAAAAGAAATGTACAAAATCAGAATTGCTGCTGGGGTATAGTACAGGACTGGTGTCATTTTTCGGGGGTAATCTACTGATGTAAACATGTATTAATAACTAATCATTACAAGCCACTGTAATGTAAGCTCAAATCCTACTGGTATGAATTACCTGAACTGTGACTGTATTAATTAATATCGTTCTACATGAGTAAGAATTTTCCCACATTGCTTATTGTATTTTGACTGACCTTAGAGCTTTGCGGATTGCATATAGGCGAGTTTCACCTCCAGAAACCATTTCCCGGATCATCCGTGCCACTTTGGGATCTAGTCTGCGACTGGTTGAGGCTCCCACCACAGGATCTGTAGTGTGGAACTCGTGTCCCGCTTCTGTGGGAAGCTGGACATAGTATCTGAAACAGGTGGAATATAGGCCTATGGTAACTAGTGCAGACACCACCATGTTCCAACTGAACTGGGTGGGACCACTATCCCACATACACTTCCTATTACAGATATATACCTTTCCTATTACATATATGCATTTCATATTATACATATATTGTCGACATATATAAAGGCCACTATACCCAAACTATTTAGGACAGTAATGTACGGCATGTCAAGTTGAGCTTAGCTGTAGTATACAGCAATGTTTATGCAGTTGGCTGTCACAAATTTCCTGCTACATGAGCTAAGGAGCCCTTGGCATTTGCCTGTTAATACATGCAGAATAGCACTAGTACCTCCAGAGCTGAAAGCCTGACTACTAGGTTCCTATATATACATACCCATGTTCAGCTTGGACATACAGTGCAGTGAACTTAATATCAAGGTCATACAATATGTATCCCATAGGACCAAATTCCCCACTGACCCAACATTCCAGTAGTCAGTCACACAGAGCTTGCCTTACTCACCTTTCTTCTCCTTGGCTTTTGATCCCACTTTCCCGTAACATCATGAAGGCCTTGTCCATCTCTGTCTTCAGAGACTTTCTGTCCATGTTTGTGTTCACTTGAAACCTGGGGAACTTACGCACTTTCTTCACGTATATCCTGAAACATAAATTCACCCAAGGCAATGTGCTGGTGTTGTATTTTGTGCCAAATTATAAGTATCTATTTTCAGGGGCAGAATGAGGGAGAACAAAGTTGGGTTCAGTCAGTGTTAGTCACCACATATGACTTAATTACACTGGCCAAAAGTAATTTTTCTTGAGCACAAGTAAGAGGCAGGGGTGGTGGCAGAGGTGCGGGATGGGAGGGGTGAAACTTCCCTTCCCCCAAGGTGTCACATTACAATACAGTTGTATTTGATTATTAGGTTCTCTTAAAGTGTTCATTAGTTAACAAGGTGACGTCAAAGTGAGACAAAATTTGTCCCCCTACCCCTCCCAGCTGATCCCCCTACCTGGCTGGACAGGTCTGCTTGAACTCCATCTTGCTGTGGCTGGGAACATGCTGCTCCCCTACCTGCCGCCTCGCCTGGGCGCCTTTCCGACGAGGCCCATACTGACACTCCAATACAATCGCTCGGCTGCCTGTCAATCAATATCGTTAAACGCTTTTTGTTTCAGCATATACATGTACATAAACATTGCACTGTAAAAATAACATCAACGTGAGTTAATTTGAAACCTGTCTTACAATAACAATGGTGAGTTCTAAACTGACTTGGATGGCATTTCTACAGGAGCAACTGATTTTATTTAAAGCAGCACCTTGATCATGTTGATACTATTCAATATTCATTGAATACATAGTACATCTTGTATATACATGTATATAGTGCATCTTTTCAAACTTTAAGGTACATGTACCGGGTAGTACTTGATTGTGATACTGACCAGAGTTGACAAAGGGGATGCCATCAAACGGCACATACTGCGACTTCCACATGAGCCTCGTGGAAGGTTTGGCAGGACTTGGTGACTGTCGTGTCCCCCAGAAACTCTGCGTCTGTTGTTTGTGGTAGGTTAACAAGAGATCCAGCTCCACTTCACTTTCCACCCAACCACGGTATGAATCACCGATTTTCTGCAAGGAATATAGTCAAGCTGATAAATAATGTCTGGGTGTACTTGGGGGGTTAACAAGGGATTAGGTTCCACATCACTCCACCTAGCCTCTGTATGAATTACTACGGTAATGTATAACAACAAGGTTTCACTCCATCTCATCTTCATCCTCCTAAGCTTCCCAAGTGGATGTCTGCCACTAACATTTGTTCTAATACCCCAATGGTGCAAATACTGAATTGCTGATCTGTCTGCCTAAAGATCACACATTGTCAAGCATTATGCATTAAACTCTCACCAAACACGTCACCCAGCACCCAGTGGCCTGAAAACTGCCATTCACCAGACATCAGAATCAAGCGACGTATTCCCATTAACTGATGATGTTTCTGTACAGGAACTGATTTAAGTCCTGACGCTTTTACTTAAGCCTCAGCCAATCACTATTCTCAGCCAATCATCATGACCGCCCAATCACCACACTCACACTGTTAACCTAACGCAAAAATACTTCGGATTTTTATAATTTTTCTTTTTTCTTTTGTAACTCCATCCCAGCTGTCCAACCAGTTCAGAGGCCTGACTCAGCTGTATGACTGTTCTGTGCTGTTACTGTAAAATCTCTACTCTCCCTCACACAGAGCCCACCTCACAGTCATTGAGCCGCTGTGCCCAGGTCGGGGTCCCTGGCGGGAACGTTTTCCTAGGCCTGACTGTAGACTGGGTGTGGACCTGACCACACAGTGTGTCTGATATGATAGGTGTCAGGATAATCTTACTGCCGCCCAGGTCCAGCTCATCGGATTTCAGGCCTGGAAGACAGGACAGAACACAGCTGAGGAGTGAGGACAGTCTAGCAATTTACATGTACAATATCTGTCTCGATCTTAATACATCATTTTGAAACTTTGCCTTTGTGCTTAGTCTCCACTTCACTTTGTTGTTTATTACGTCTATAGTCCACATACAGTGAGCCTTCTAAATTACTCCCTTGAACTGTCCTTACTACAAACAACTACCTGTCATTTCCGACCACTGATATTTGGAGAGAACGACTTTTCATTCAAAACGTACCTGTTTTGAATGACCACCTCCCTTATGTGACCAACGACTGACTTTTGGTGGCAAACGATTGAATTTTGACCTGTTTTAATAAACAGCCACTTTTTCATAACTTGATAGCCAATTGCTGACCAATTCTTGCTGGTCTGATGTAATAATCACCCATGGGACTGCTACAAACTGGTCTTCGTTCATGTAGTTATGACATTAAAGAAGTGTAAGGTGGTCTTATTCCTGGGACTACCAGACATTGAAAATGCAGCTTTTGGTACTGGTACAAAGTGGTCACGCTGATGTCACAGTGAAGTGGCCAGTCAAACTACATGGTCAGTTATCAACAGAATTTTATATACCAGTACAACAGTACTGATACACCTGTACATAATTTGTTGCAACTTTTCCAAGCATACTTAAATTTCTTTTTATTTTATGCCAATGCATGCATCATTCCTAATTACAGTGGAACTTCTTTTTTCATTCTAAGCTGGTCTCGATCATGAAATAATATAGCCGTGATGTATAACTGTTGATTAATAAGTGGTCCAATAAGTGGTCTTAATCATGTTAATTCTCAAGCATTAGTTTCTTGAAAAATCTTAAGACCACCAGTGATCTTAAGCATTGAAAAAACAATCATTGCCAAGGTGATCACTGAACTTAAGTTGGAACTTTCAAGATTTTTCCAGAAACAGGCCCATGGTTGTGTTATTTCTGGGGTGCCAAGGTGATCACTGAACTTAAGCAGTTAAGCATGTTAAGTATGCATCTACACTTAAAATTTTTCCAGAAACAGGCCCATGGTTGTGTTATTTCTGGGGTCATCTTAAAACAGGGTTCTACTGTACTACTGTCCACTGTACAAGCAGACAATGGCAAGCCGAATGCCCTAAGGCAGTGACTGAGGGTCAGCAGCCTCATAACACTGACCACTGTCCGCCTGGACACCATCTTTGTTATCCAGACCCAGGATGGTACCACACGATCCAGCATTCAGGGGCAGTAGCTGGATCATCCGTGTCCCGCGTTGATCACCGAGCACAGGTTCCCCAGCCCCGTTCCCCATGGTGAGAACATGGAACACCTCTCCTGAAGGCCCCTTCACCTGTGGCAGCTCCTGACTCCCTAGCATAATGGACTGGAGGGAGGAGCCGTCCACCATGGTCACTGAGTGAACAAAACAAAACATGTCAGCCAATGTCATGACTGACAAATGGAGAGGCCAAATAACATGTCTCAAATCACTAAATACAAAATGAAATAAGCAGAACAGCTTATTTCAAACTTGCTTCAGGTTTAACATGTTTAAGAAATATACTGGCTCCCGGTAGAAGTGGTATGCCTACTTTGATCATTTGTCATATCTTGGCAAAGGATGTAGTTAAAAATTGAATTACTGTAGGAATAATTATGCAGGGGTAGAAAATTTATGCCAATGTGATTTGGAACCCTAAATGCCTTTAAGCTGCTAAATATTCAATAGATCATTAATAGTTACCTATGTTACCATGTGTTACAAGGGTTATGTTTACCAGTGTTGCTAGCCAGTGGTGTTGCCAGAATAAGCTGCTGACCACTAGCCTCTGTCTGTGGTGTGACTGGGTTGGACAAAATACTGGTTGTGGGTTCAATTCCAGGCTGTGGGCCCTCATCTACCTCAAGCTCCCCCAGTCCTGATATCTGTTCCATCCCCGCCAGCGATGGCACATCTCCCCCAAGCTGTGTTTCCACGGTAATCTGGTTACCCGTCAGATCATCTGTAGCAACGTCTGTGCCGATGATACCGACCTGAGCTTGTTCCAGGTCAACGACCTGGTCGCCAGGGGCAACGGCCTGGTTCATGACATACACCTGCTGTCCATTGCTGAGGATGTACGGCTTAGGACTGTTGTCATCAACCACCACCAGTGACGCGTCCCCTTCATTCTGCGCACTGTGTCCGGCTGTCTCCGTCACTGCAGCAGACTGTAAATCTTGGAGGGGCAGTGTGGTGGCGTGGACTACCGAGGGATGCACTGTCAGCCCGGTCACAACATTGCTGATGTCCCCAACAGAAGTGACAGTTTTCCTGGCACTGCTGGCGTTGGTCACAGCACAGTCCGCCATTCTCTTGACTCATATCATATCTGGAAGTCACGGAGTCACACAATAGACCCAAGGAATGATACCTGCATGTATGCAGCATGACATCAGTGGCTTCACAAAGAGGATCCAACTAAAATAGCGCATGTATCTACACATGTACATGTTTTACTACTGCATGCTACAGTTGGCCTAATCAGTCCCTCCAGGAATCCGCAATTCCGTCATCGCAGAATGTCGACATAAGTGCGGCAGCGTAGAATGGCAGAGACTTGAACATTTTGGCACAGAGAAAAAAGGAAAAGTCGACTTTCAATGGCATTTGGGAAATTCCGTTTTCTGAGCAAAGAATTGTGGGCGCCCTACATGTCTATTTAGAACACCATTGCAACATTTGAGTGCAAAATTTAGACACTGTAAATTCATTAATGTTCGCTGGGATTAATGTTTGTGGTTAGCTCAGGTCATGTTAGTTATCTAGGTACATAAATTATGTTTGCGGGGTATTTTTTTTGCGATTTAAAGATGGTCGCGAAATTCGCCAAATAAATCCAGGGAACAATTTTCTTTAAAAAATTTGCATAGCAAAAAACTCCAGCTTTGAAGAAATTGGTATGAAAAGTACAACGTATTAGCATATTTTAATGTTAAAATTTGCTATACATTTTTG
>JAAUYG010002486.1_pt1 | contig 11883 bp, 16 predicted proteins | sample 7278091 | NCBI WGS metagenome assembly JAAUYG01 (sample SAMN14350201, study PRJNA611818) | marine sediment metagenome | isolation source: surface marine sediment (0.6m) | place: French Polynesia: Moorea | collected 2018-08 | reverse complement strand
TGTGTGTAGCGAGATACAGCAGTGGGAAATCCATGTGTCACATATGATTGAGTACTGAGGTTTCCCGAGGGAATCCCCGTGTCACTTGTTTTGTGTACTGAGACTCCAATCACTTGTTGCAAGTTATGATATTATGCCATAGATACAACGTTTGACGTTTATATTGTTGTGCCATAGATACAACCTTTGACGTTTATATTAACTCGAATGTTACCAAGGCCAATTCCGAGCAAACAATCGATTACGTTTGCAATTGGTATAATTTCAATCTGATTATCGTTATTTAATAAATCACTGGTGCAGCCACAAAACATATACATGTAGTAATATTTAATAGGTTGCAGCGTCAAGTTGGACATAGACAACCAAACCAAGGGAATACTATGGCATTATGCATTCACTCGTACGTTTTCGTCGCAGACTGTCGTGATCTCTCCATCAAAGACCCCGTGAATCAGTACACAGGAACAGTGAACGTTACCAAAAACGGAGATCAATGTCTCAACTGGACAGACCATGATCCATATACGTAAGTATCGGAATTCCTATTATCAGCAATGGTAATTGCATCTCTTGCTTGGGTGCTTCGTTTAGCGTAACAATGTTTGTCATTTATGATCTTTACCCACAATAGCAGCAGCAAAAGGTCCATGGACCTTGACATCCTGTTTGGCGACTGCAGTAGGTAGTTAACACCTTACACAAATTTTCCATCCTTTCTAACTGGTCCACTGAATGACCATGGTACGACATAGACCGCTACAAAACCTACAAAACAAAAACAATTACTAGTGTCCAAATTATACTCCATTTTGTTCCATTTTGTTTCGCTCTATGGCCAAGCATTTTCGAGCTATAAGCTAACCTGAGACTATTGCACCAAATAACTCCGAATGACATTGCGAACTACCAGGGCACAGATAACCCGTATATGTTCAAGTATCGAGCACTTTTGCAGATATTTAGAATGCAAAATGGGGCAGTTTGCTGATGTAATATTGATCAGTTTTGGTTGTATTTAGTGTTTTTTGTATTTCTTTTCGATTTGAACGTTATAGCTATATTCTTGGTATGTCACGATTCTATAAACAGTTATCTGTGTGCCTTTTAGTTTAGTGTCATTGGTCGTCATTTCTCTGTGGACTTGTCAAGATTTCCTGCCCCAAATTGAGAAACACAAGGTCTGTATCTCTCTCGGTATTGACAAGATATCTCTTAAGTCCCAAACCTACCGGGGTCTGCCGTGGTTTGTGTATCTCCCAAAGTGTTAGTAGGGGTAAAGGGAGACCAAGAGGTTAGACTTACGACTACACAACAAGTGTAGGGAACAGCCATACAGAGGGTTTCGCCTGTGCTTAATTAACAAGTAGCACTTGAAGTCTGTGGACCGGTGTGTATCTCTCTGGTTGTTTGCGGGGTCTGGTCCCTCTGGGAGGTAAAGGAACGGGTGACCGTAATCCTTCTAGTGTCTCAGTCAACCTTGGGTTAGGGTTACTGCATAAGTATGTGGATTGGACCTCTGGAACGATGTCTGGACTGCCTGGGCCTGCCTGGGCGGGGAGCAGCGGATCTGGAACGTCTTCTGGACATAGCATTGGGGCTGTCTCTGTCTCCAGGTTGGTTGACGATCCAGCGGTTGATTCTAGGTCAGTGAGGGGGATCGAATCCAACATGGTCTCCAGCACCGTGGGTTGAATTGCTGTCTCTGCGGGTCCAGTGGTGTTGGCTTCATCCATTTCAGTTGGCTCCAGCACTGGGTTTGGTGTATGTGGAGGTTGCTCTGCGGGTTCCGGATCATGCGTTGAGCCAGATATCTGTGGCGGGATGTCTACTACAGCTGTTGGCTGAGATTGAAGGACTGGCTTGGAAGTCTGGGCTTCTTGATCTCGATATCGAGTCGGATGGTCAGTGTAGCTCTTCTCCAAAGTCTGGGTAGTAAGGCATCAATTTCTCCACATGCATGATGTCGGGCTCCGCCTGGGGGTGGCGCTGTATGTTATACGTCACTGGTCTCGTTTTGGCAAGAACAAGCCAAGGTCCTCGGTTAGTATAGCGCAGCTTGCCTCCTTGGCGGGGGTGTGCTCTCCAGACCCAATCACCGTGGTGGAATTGAATTATTCAATTTGGCTCTCCATAGACACGGCGCTGGAGTTTGGAACAGGTTCTGAGCGTCTTGCATGCTTGGTCATGAGCGCAGCGTAAAGAGTCGTTTGCACCAAATAACTCCGAATGACATTGAGAACTACAAGGGCACAGATAACCCATATATGTTCAAGTATCGAGCACTTTTTCAGGTATGTAGAATGCAAAATGCGGCAGTTTGCTGCTGTAATATTGATCAGTTTTGGTTGTGTTTAGTGATTTCATATTTCGTTTCGACTTGAACGTTATAGTTATATGCTTGGTATGTCACTATTCCAATAAACAGTTATCTGCATGCCTTTTAGTTTATTGTCATTTTTGAGAGCTCGGGGTGGGAATGGCGGCAAAAAATACATCAGTTATGCCCAAGGATCCGATAAACCAATTTTCCAGGTTTTGTTTCGACACGCCGTATGACAATTTGACAAATAGTGATTTCCCCGATGACAGTGTGGCAGATGCCAGGAACTATTGTCGAAGTCCGAATGGTGCAAGGCCATGGTGTATGTACATGGTTGATGGCGACATATCGTGCGACAACTGTAGCATTTCCATCTGTCCAGGTTAGTGAGAAAGGTCACAGGCAGAGCGGAAAACACCAGGCTGTCTATATGCAGGGTGGGGTTATGGCTGTCATGACGATTAAAACACAAAATGCTGGGACACACCTACATCAAGGGTTACACACAGGATGCACACTGTTTACCATATCGTATTTTTTTCACATTAGTGCCCGTGGTATCTAACTGGGGCCCTACTATGGTACAGTCGGTGACTGTCCATCTAAATATCTCTAAGTAGATTGTTAACACCTGGAAAACACATGAGTCTCTAGGGACGATGTCATTACTTGTGCAGTAAAACATCGAGGTAGTATTTAAGAATGTGCATAGATGCCCGATCAAAGCTACATGATTTGGTAATGGAAGATGTAATGAGTTCTTTCAACATCCTACTCGGTAACTTGAGTGAAGCATGGCAGTATTAAGGCATCGTTTGATAGATTAAGTGCACGGCTGAAATTGCGAGAAAGGTCACAGGCACAGCGGAAATGATGCTGATGCGCAAAGGCCATAAGACATAAGTTTTTTTTTTCTCTCCCTGAAAGTGCTTTATTTATCGTGGAATGCTATATCACTAGTGGATTTTATCTTAAGAACTCTATACACTACACAAAATAAGTTACGGATATTAAATATCCTTAACTTTTTTTGTGTAGTGCATATATGCACTATGGCACGCATAGCATATAAACATCGAAAAAGTCACAATGGGCTGGGCTTTATATACACTACACAAAGAAGTTAGGGATATTTAATATCCTTAACTTTGTGTAATGTATATAAAGCCCCCTGGAATACTAAGGGACAAAATGGGTGTGTCGATAGAGATCTGGAGAGCCAGAGTAGGGAGTTATTATTCAGGTCTTCATCGGGCAAACTTTGCCATGGCGGCCATTACGCTACAGAACAAGAGTTGGCCACCTCTTTCTGGCGTTTATGTTGATCTTTATTGCAATACTACATACGGCCAGGCCACAGCCAATGTACACAGCTGATCTTAGAGGATTGATGCAAGTTGGCCCTTGCTCATATCAGGACAATGGCCAGTGTATGGGTGATTCGACCGACTTCAGAACCGGGACGGCTCTGCTGTGCCAAGAAAACTTTTCTTTGTTTCCGACATTCTGGTCCATGTCACTTTTGCTCTCCCGGGATGTGGAGCTGGCCCGGGCCCGAGCTGGCTCGAGTATGCACATTTCCAGGCCCGTTCCCTGGCCCGGAAATGTGCATACCAGAGTGCAAGCACGGGAGACTACAGAAGGAGACAAGATACGCTGCTGCGGGTGTGCGACATGGTTTCATGAAGATTGTGTGGAGATCGAATTGGAAGAAGACCGTGGCGTTTGGCCTTGTCCAGAATGCCGGATGACGAGCGCAAATGTAAAATCTCTGATGAACAGTATTAACGATCTAGTGAATTTGACTGAAGTAATAAGTAACAGAATGAATGAACTCAAGATACAGTGAAACGTTTCACGAAGATAAATACACTGACGAAGGAGAAAAATTGAAGAAACGGGTGGACGGGTTAACGCAACAGCCCTCGGCGGTGAAGCAGCAGCCAGAGCGAGCCGTAGTGGTTGGCGACCGCCTTGTGAAAGACCTTGACGAACGAAAGCTGGGACACACGGAAGCACGTTATCAATGGGATGCCAGGATTACTGACGCAATGGCTAAAGTGAAGAACCTGCCAGGTAACTACCATCATATAGCTCAACTGAACGCGTTTTACTCCGCCAACAAGCGTAACGTATCAAACAGTATCAGAAATAAGTTTGGTCCGTTAAAGGACGTTTTAGAGAAATGTGCCCTAGATGTCTTAGCTTTGCGAGAAACTAAGTTAGACGACAGTTTCCATGATGGCAGATTCGAGATGGAAGGTTTTAGCCTGTATCAGACACATTATACGGATAGAAGTGGGGGCCTGATGATGCCTGTATGCGACGATATAACGCATAGGATAGATTATTTAGAAATGTCCTATATTGAGCATGGTAGAATATAGTGCATGCTGGTCGAGATGAAGTTAAATGATGAGAAATGGATTTTATGGACTAATGTGCCGAAAAGGATACAAGGTGTGTATGTATGAGACGTCGGACTTGGCGACTTTCATTGTATGGTGTGTTTCGGTGCTAAGGTGTCTTTGCCACGAAGCGAAAAAAGAGCCATATTTTATCGCAGCTACAAACAATTTTATGTTGAAAGTTACAGCCAAGATCCAAGGCCCATACGTTTTCATTTATCAGAAATAATTTACTCCGTAGATGACCCATATGGGTTTTGTCATTAGTTGGTCACTGGTGTAATTGTCATGCTCCTACGATAAAGAGGGTCGTCAAACATAAACAATTGCCTTATATGAATGATGAATTGAGACCGGCAATGAATGTAAAAAATTTGATGAAGTTTGATCGATGTGGATCAACTGAGTGCTGGAACGATTATCGTAGGCAACGAAATTATGTTACAAAGGTAAAGAAAAAGAGTGTTAGGAAGTATTTGAAATCTAGATGTGCACATGGTGTTAAGGATTTTTGGGATACAGCGAAGCCATACTTCACAGACAAGGTTAAAGGTGGCTCCAAGCGAATCATGTTGTCGAATAATGGAACTTCCATTGACAAGCCCCACGAGGTTCTTACTACATTTAACGAATATTGTGTCAACGTTGCCCGTGATATAGGGACGCCAGATGTTGTCACAGAAGATATTTAAATGATTATAAATACACATGCTAACCATCCAAGCGTAAGATGGATTCAAAGTAATGTAAGTAGTAATACTAGTTTTAAGTTTGATATTGTGACATCAGAAACGGTTTGTAAAAAAACTACAAGGCTTACATCCAAGTAAAGCAACAGGCCTAGTTAATATGCCCCCTAGACTTATCAAAGCTGGAGCTGAGTAACTGTGTAACTCGTTTACGTCGCTGATAAATTTGTGCCATGAACAGGATGTGTTTTCAAGTCACCAGCAGAGGTAATACAGTGGAACCTGGAAATTACGGACATCCAAGTGTCTGTGAAAAGCTGTCCTGAATTCTGATGTGGTCTTATTTCTCAGGCCCATTATTATGTACTGAATAGGCATAGGGACTGAGGTAGTTGGCCGTAATTCCCAGGTTGCTCTTTTCCTCAGGTGGTCTTAAAGACAGTTTTGCACTGTAACAGTCTTTAAGAGAAAGGTGACGCACGAAATAAGGGAAATTATAGACTAGCAAACATTCTGTCATGTATATCTAAAATTTTTGAGAGTATACTTATTGATCAGCTCCATTCGTATATTAGTCCACTTATGTCAACAAGAATGTCTGGATTCAGAAAAGGATATACTTTTTTAGCTGCCAAATTGTTTTAAGCGATTTTGTAGAGACGTGTAAAAACATCTGGATGATAGACTTTATATGGGTGCTGTACTAACGGATCTTTCTAAAGCATTCGATTGTTTGCCGCATCGTTTATTAATAAGTAAACTATCTGCTTATGGCGTGCACTCTAAATCGTGTAAACTGCTTACTAATTATTTTGTCAATAGACAACAAAGGATAAAGATAGGTGATACCCTCAGTGAATGGCTGTCAATAACCAAAGGAGCTCCTCCAGGTTCAATCATGGGGCCTTTTGCATACAATATATTTACGAACGATTTGTTATTACAGTAAGAAAAATAATGGAGTGTGAGTGTCTTTAATTATGCAGACGATATCACTGTGTCAGTCTGTGGCGTCAAAATAACGGGAGTTGACTCTAATCTTGCAAAGTTGTCGCGAGTACTTATAGAGTGGTTCACCCAAATCTTAATGCAAGCAAACGCATCTAAGTATCAGTACATAATGTTTATTTCTTCTCTAGAGTACCTGGAGTTCTCTAGAGTACCTGGAATGATCAATTACACTTAAAGCAACAAGTTGCGTACGGCGTTTTGGAGTTGATGTGGACCAAAGCTTGATGTTCAGTGAACACATAGGACGATTTAGTAAGCAAGCTGGTAAAAAATTAAATGCACTCGGTAGGATGTCTGATATGTTGTCAACAGAAGAGAGACTAACCCTAGTGAGAAGTTTTATTCTGTGCCATTTTAATTTCTGTCCTACTGTTTGGACCTTCTGTGGTGTAACGGATACAAAAAAGACAGAGAAAATACAGGAAAGAGCATTACGTTCTGTGTATGGTACGTTTAACTCAATGTACAAAGACATCATGGCTGGCCCTGTTATATGTAAATAGACTATGTAACATAATGTGTGAAATATATAAGATTATTACTGGAATGTCATCCGAATATTTACGACAACTAGTCAACTTAAAAGAAATGCCATATGAGACTGGGTCAGTAGCACCTCTGGATCAGCCTAAAATTAGAACGATTTTGTATGGACAGAGAAGCATTTGATATGCGGGTGCAAGACTGTGGAATAGTCTACCTAATAATTTTAAAATGACCTTTTTGCTTAAAGATGTTAGACAGATTATATCTACATGGAATGACCCTACTTGTAACTGTCAAGCGTGTGTTTTATGTAGTCTAAAGGCCGTGAAGGATTTTAATTCTGATTTAGACATGTAATGGTGCATACTAAAGAAACCACAGGACGGTTTGTAATGTACTTTTGATATTACAATGTCACATTCGTCTCACAACTTGGATTCGTCTCATCTTGTGCATAACTCCATTTCAACATCTCATACCTACAATGTCGGGTCAGTGAATAGCCCTTTTGTGCTAGTGTTATTGTTATTGTAGTACCGTCGTTAAATAAAATTTTATCTTATCTTATCTTATCTTACAGTTAGGTGCAGTATGGTACCCGCATCCACATTCACTTGCAGGAACGGATACAAATCTGTATTAGTGAAAATACGTTAAGCGGATTGATTGGTCAAATATAAACATTTCCCTACAATATCAAGTTGCATTTTATGTATGCTTTGTACTATTGACAGGCTCGGATGTTTCATAATTATACATTGTAATTGTTGGTGGATAGGCTGTAAACAGCTTTCCCTGGCTTAACTCTATTTTTGTTCAAAATGCTACCACATGCGTATATCTATCTGTAAGTAATCAGGACATGTTCATGACCATGAAATAAATTTGTCGCCAATAGAGTTTTCCACTTTCACTTTTGTTATTAATTATATTCTTGAGCTGCACCTAAGTAGACCACAGGCTTAATATTCTATTGTGACAATATCAGTCAGTGAAAATTGGTTGAGTGAATTGTAATTTGTTTGCATTACAATTATTTAGTGATTATATGATAGTTAAGGACCAGAGTTTCCGTAAACATTCCACAGCTATATGGATATGTATAAAATTCCTTTGATTTCTGTAACATGTTGATTTTTTTTTTGCTAATATAAATACAGATTACTGTAAGGATGTTACGTGTCATAATGGTGGAATCTGCAAAAATGGTACCAACAACTACACGTGTGACTGTGCTAAAGGATGGACAGGGGACGACTGCAGCACAAAAGGTAGTTGATCTTGGAAGGAAAGCGTGAACATACACTAACATATGGCATTACAATTGTTTCATCGTGTTGACTTGCAATCAGAATAAGCAATGCATTCAGAATAACAGCAGCACATCATCCTTCCAAATTTTGAATTTTATTATTGCCACGTACACCCGCAGACACTCATGGGGTCATGGCATGTCTCCCTGACAAGCATAACATACTTTGAATCATTTCAAAATCGAAAGCGAAGTTCACTGCATGTGGCACAACAGTTTATTCCAGCTTAGCTATTATAAACTATAGCCAATGACAAGTTTGAGTTGATTAAATGAAGGTGGCGGATATGCATCTCAAAGAAAATTCTAATGACCCCCCCCCCCCGTGAAACAGCACTAATTCTATACAGACATGAGAGCAAACTCATATGCAGTTTATGAATCCTTTTTATATTTCAATTCATATAAACAACTGGCAGCATTCAAATGAGGGCGAAAAACAAATATATACTGAACGATAGTAACAGCGCAACTTTGACTTCAGGATATATTTATTCCGTGTATGCACGTCCATTAAATTCAAATTTATTGACAGAATGCTACTGTCATTTACTTTCATCTTTCGTTAGAGATTTTAAGCAATTGCAAATTACCCAGGAGGGTACTGTAAGGGGAGAGAGGTTGGAAAAAAATAGCTGTCACAGATGGCGCACTAGAACGATGCCGGAAATGCATCGTCTTGATACAGTCTAGGAGACGGCCCCATCAAAATCCCTCATTTTGATGGAACCACATATAGGTTTATACCAGGGTGATTCAGCGAGGTTTGCGGGGCTGTCAGCTAGACTGGATATGGCTGGTGGTCATGGGTGGATGTGGAGGCACGTGGTTCGCCACTACTGGGATTGACGGAAGTCGAATCTGTCGAAATATTCTTCCGAGACATTGCATTGTCGATCAGTGTATGCAAAAGTGTCGACCGACCTCTGACCCTGGCGTTTCCACCATAAGCATCCCGAGCACCCTTTCTAGATCTTTGCAATTCAGAAATGGGCTCGTTGCATTTGTGAATGTCGAGGAACCAACGTCCAGTGGCTTTTTTATGTCCAGGAATAAAAGACCATGAACCAGACAAAGAATGTCCGAAAAACACATTCGTGTAAAGTAAGCGAGGTTAAGGCTTTTTTTTTTTTTTTTGAAATGTCGCCGCCATTGGCGTGATGAGGATGTCACCGCTAAATTCTTTTCTCAGTCAAAACTCATAGGGGTACAGATGTAAATCAGTAACATATATCATTTGTAAGAAAACTAGTCACATTTCAAAAATGTGGCATAATTTATTTAATGATCGTTTAATATGGTTGACCACAACCGCATTTGCATCACAAATACTTTCCCTGTTCAAATAAAATGTCTAGTGTCACCTGAAGCCTAATTTGAGTAGAAGAGCGATTTTTCTTTGTTTGATATGTCCTTTTTGTGGCTACGCTTAGGTTATTGCGCGTCATTCTCTTGGATATGGGACTCATAGTCCCAAAACCAGCTCGCAGGATGCTGAAGCAGACTACTAGTATTCTAAAATATAAACCACCAGTGATGTTGCTGTTTCTGAATTCAAAACAACATCTTTACACGCCAATTTCTTTTATCATGGCCATTATAATATATTCGTTGTCAAGCTTTGAAATAAGAAGGATTGCGTCTTACAGTACATAATCTGATAGGTATCATAGTCAAAGGTTTAACTTCCAGAATACATATTAATGTATTTTTCAAATAACAAATGCTTTTTCTATGCAATAACAGAATCGATTAAAGCCTTGTTTGTTCAGGTACATTCACACACAAGTTACAATCACGACAGTTTGACAGTCATTGCAATAGTAGTACTAGTAATCAATGTCGCTATGCGCAAAGATTGCAGAGAAGACTTACGTACAGTTAGGTCCAGTGTGGTACACACATCCACATACACTTAAAGGAACGGATACAGATCTGATTTGTGCAAAGACGTTAAGCGGATTGATTGGTCAAATATAAACATTTCGTTACAATATATCAAATTACATTTTATGTATAGTTGGTACTATTATATCAGTTTGCACTTGGATTTAAATACACTTATTGACTTTGATTTTAAATTGTTTAATTTGTCCTGAATTTTCGTTTAAAGACTGATTGAGGATTTGTATTTGTATTTATTATTTTTGTCGCCGTGGGACGCAATGTTTAGTACTGCATTCCAGAACCTTCACACTGCAACTGCACAGTGGCAGAGAGAAAATGTGTGTGGAAAGCAGTAGAAGTGGCACTCTATGACGGTACCTTATTTGACCAGACGTTGCAGGATGGCTGGATGGTACTCACTGAACATCCAACTGGCCCATGTGGTATGAGGGCCAGTATCTGCCTTACTGAAGATGTTCATTGTGACGTCAGGTTCCAGGCAGTAGGGATAGGATATGGGGGAACATACGAAGAGTTCGCCACTAGAGTGGTACTGTGCGAGGATGCCGGATTGAGATACACCTCAAACGTAAGCAAATGATTGTCTTTATTCAGTGTGACAATAATTCTTCGCGCTCATTGGCATAGCAGTGACATGGACTTTTTACTGGTTGCAAGCACAGAGGTTGGATTTCGCAACATATACAACACACCCCACATAGTACTTCTAAACTATGCAATATCACGTTACATGATGGTACTCTGAAAATCAGAGTACAGTAAAATGCGTGAAATAATGTCCACTAATACATACTAAAATTAGTCTCCAATACTTGTAAAGCTACGATATAAAATGTATTGCAGTAGATGAGCACACCAACCTCAGACTACAGATGGCACTGCATGCCAATAGATTAGAGTGTGTAACAATTTGTATTACCGGGGGGGGGGGTATATTTAAAATTTCTGATATCACTAGTCTTATAATGAAGCACACAAGGTTAAAATCCCACAACCGAATGCAGACAAAACCCTAAACTCAATTTCACCCATGTCACCATTATATCCCAAATTTACTTCCGTGCCATTACCATCTCATAATTTGTTTAGCTACCATGTATTGCATTTAGCATCATTACCATCTCAGATTTTGTGTTTTGATTTTGTATTACATTCAGCATCATCACCAACTTAGGTGTTATTTCTCTGTTTTGCATTGTATGCATGTATCATTACCATCTCGGATTCTGTTTTCAGAACAGAACACAGGTCTTTGAAAATACTCCAGTAGTGAAGACAGACACTGTGGGTGGCGTGACCTTCACCTTGTCCTACCTCGACGGCATACTCACTGTGACCAGTGACGTCTGTGAGTGGACGGTGATCTACGACACCAACAGTCCATTTAAGACAGTGTCAGTCCTTGCTCCTGAGGGACCATACACTGGGCTGTGTGGAGATTGCCCGATGAAGTGATCTACCATATGTAAGACACAGGCGCCTGCAGCTCTGATGTTACAGAGCAAAAATGGCTTGCCTGGTCATAAACGACTGCAAATAAACGATTGCAGATCACGTAACTTTTTTGTCTTGCCAAAGCATTTCTTACCGCCACCAACTGATCATGTATCTGCATACGATGCTTATATTGGTACTGTTACTTATTTTTCCAACAATTTCCCTTTTAATACAATATACACATGTAAATATTTATATAGGAACCGGGCCACATCACAATATCTACACACCATTCACCGCATTTTAAAC
>JAAUYG010120971.1_pt1 | contig 11884 bp, 13 predicted proteins | sample 7278091 | NCBI WGS metagenome assembly JAAUYG01 (sample SAMN14350201, study PRJNA611818) | marine sediment metagenome | isolation source: surface marine sediment (0.6m) | place: French Polynesia: Moorea | collected 2018-08 | reverse complement strand
CTTACGATGACCATCGTCTGATTGCCATTTGTGCAAACAAATTCCTTGCAAAGGGATGAAACCTAATTTGGCAACCATATCAAATAGTCGTTGCTGCGGCAAGGGGCGTTTCTCTCTCCAAAATGAGCAAGTTATCTGTCCATTAAGTGTCTCTTGTACATGAGACGAATTAGCTGTTGTCTCTTGCGGTTTGAAAGCTGGCGAGCAACTGAAACCTGAACATATCCGTCTTCTATCTCAAAAAGGCATGACTATTAACATCATCAAGAGCCATTGTGTTACTTTGATGGAATGTACAATGCGTCTTCATAAAATACAAAGCTCTTGGTTTTCCACTGACGCCAGTGACGTATCGCACAAAACGTGCCATCTGAGCCTACTGTTGGAGGATAACCTGAGGTTGCCTGATAATTGAGTCCAGATCACCTCAACCAAAAGGCAGAATGAATCCATTCCATGCTGAACTAACCCGTTCCACCTGATTCTGCTTTTCGGGATAACATCACTTCCGGTGCCTAATTCTTAGTACAGCTGCGGAAACTGAATCCGTCAGTCCAGATTCCGCGCTGACACTTGGTGGATTGCAGCCACGACACGATGACAAATGAAATTAGGTTTGCTTTTCCCATCAGATTTTGCAAAGTTTGCTCAAGTCTTGAACTTTTGAGTAATCAAGCATTTACTGATTGAAAAAGAACAAAGACAGCGTGACAGATCTCGCGTGTTGCTTCTGGAGTCGTGTAATTTGCTGGAACGCAGCTGAATAGAACAGAATTGGCTGTGGGGACGGAAACCTTCCGTGCACAAAATCGCAGACCAATGAAACACGCGAATCCAGTTGTTCAATTTGTTTCTCCGTCCCTTTCTGTGAAGCTTAATGAAACATTCTAACCAGCTGATACCCCGCTGATCAGAATTTATTTGACATGAAACAAGATCAACGGCACATTTAACGAACTGATTGCTTTATTCAAGAGTTTTGATTTTCGGCAACTTTCATGAGCAATTTGTAAGTTCGCTGATGTGAACGGTTTCATACTGTTTTCCATCTTTCAGTGCTATTGGTGCATGAAATATTGATTACTTTATTACTTATCTTACATCTTTTCAGAGAAAAATTGTACATCAGGGTCATTTATCAGAATCTGTGCAGAGACGACACGACGTTTTATGTTCATGATTTAAAGTCCTTCAACGCACGCAGTTTTTGACAACCTGAATGGGTGATAATGTCGAGTGTAAATTGAAACGCACCTCGGTTGTTTTCCTGTGGGGTTTGTTGGATCTGGGCCTCGATGAGCGCGAGAATATATTACAGACCCTTCAGCGCACATCAGCGCTGCTTGGATTCCCGTCCAATTTCTCAGATCTTCATTAGTTTCCACTTTGAGTAAAGCAACAGCCACTGATCAATCATCTTTACTGTTACTGATCATTCATGGTCCCATAACCAAGGTTTGTTTCTCAAACGTGCGCTGGAATACAAGCCAGACTTTTACACCGGATTTTGATGCTATTTTTGGTGTCCACTTCTCCGTTTTAAATGCCCGGCTGACACAAAGTAAAGCTAGTCACCAGAAGTCTCATGAATATTTGGCCAATCTGTCTTGCCTGTGTTCAGGTGGATTGTTTTCGAGCTGCACCATGCAGGAATCATTTGTCCACGCTCAACACAAATTTCCTTTGGCGAAGAACAAACGCGGCACATTTCTCTTTGATTTCACAAGGAGAATCTGCTTCCTGCAAGCCTGTGGCGTGTTCAGGTGCCACATGATGCAGAACTTGACTGTCAATGCGGACTGCTGACATTCTTCTTCCGTGGCAGGGGGTCTAGAACCAGTTGCCCTCTGTATCCAAACTTGGGTGGATTTTCAGGAAAGTCACTGTATTCATTTTTCCAGTGTACACAGAGAGGGTCCCGTGGTGTGCCTCCAGAATCGTGCAGTCCATCCTCGTGCCTGTTGACAGCGAGCAGGCCCTCGTGGGGTGTGTTCAGCAACACCGTGTACTGAGCGGGCTGGCTGTTATGAGTGAAGCAAATGTGCCAGATTTCCCACAAATCACGTCCTCTTCCTTTCTTGTGCTCACTGAGGAACCACTCTGTCGGCAGTATTCCCTTGACTATCGGCAGGAAAGATTCGTCCTGTTCCTTCTCATAAAACCATTCCTGGTACTGCCTCCAACTTGTTACTTGTGGAGCGAATCCCCAAGTACAGATTACTCGATACAGATATGTGTAGATTTCCTGAGGAATTTCGAGCCAGTCTCCGGTTTCATGGGCCATGCCGGGATGAGCGAGGCTGTAGCCACTGATGTCGTTTCTCTTGTGATATTCCTTATGGGCGGCTTTAAGCCATCTCCAGAAATACCAGGATACATTGATGTCATCTTCAAGAATTAAACCCACTTCTTGGCTGCCCTCGCGTGGTCTCCAAGTGTTCGTCCACTGGCCCTGAATGCCCACATGATGGGGCTGAATGTGTACACGATATGCTCCATGCGCGAATTTGAACCCCTTGGCCACTTTGTAAGTTTCCTTGTCATAATGGCCTTCCGGAGACCGATCTAACCATATTTCCAAGCTGATTTTTTCATTCGGGTCGTCGAATACGGCTTCATTCAGGGAGGCCAAGCATTTCGCTAATGATTCGGAACGGTCATAAACTATCAATATAATGCGCAAATCTACATCCCCGTTGTCATATGGTCTGAACTCCAGGAACGTTTTATTTCCCAATAAATATCCTGTTGAATTTCGCTCCGCCAAAGCATTGGCTACGGAGGGCGGATAAGGCATGTTTGGTAGTGCAGTGAAAGGAGAAAATGCCCAAGGCTCCATAACCTGATTCGAGTTTCTGTAATGGTTTCCAGAGTTATCAGAGTAAAGGACAATGGGCTTGTTAACCAGATAGGGGATGCACACAACAAAGGCAAAGATCAGAGTTGCCCAGCGCAGGAGCGGGATTCCTCTTATCCTCATGGTAGTGGCCATAGGTGTGCAATTTATCAACTGTCTTTCCCTTGTCAAACTACTATCTATTGCCTCCAGGTTGTGTAAAGTGGCCCACGGAGTATGTCATGGTTCATATTGTTCAATCATGTTAGGTACAAGCACTAAAGATGATTTTCTGTCCAGGATTCCCGCGTTAATCCAGCTTTGCAGCCTCGACCAGCGAATCCCCAAACAACACAAGTTAATTTTTTTTTCTGTGGCCTCGGCGGACTTCCTATCTGATTGTCGAAAGCTTTCACATCTGCCTCTGCTTTTGCCTGCAATTGGTAAAGCACCATTGAAAAACGAGTTCAAGAATACAACCGAACAACTTCCTTTCAATCTGCAAGCAAGGTTACTTTACGAGAGCAGAGAGGCGCTGGGAAGTTGTTCAAACTCAAAATTTATGTTTGCTGTGTTCGGATCAAAATGAAAGAAACAACTCGGGGATGTGGTAACATATGTCCGGTGTGGCGTTCCCAGGAGGCACCTCATTAGAAAACACCAGTGTCTTTTGTTGTCAACGCTACAAGAGATCTGTTGCCTCCTCCTGACTGGAACCACAAGGAAACCTGCCAGACCACAATGATTTGTCTTCAAATCAGGTACAGATGCAGGATTTTGGAGTAAGTTTCCCAACACTGCTATTTTGATGAAATTGTTCATCATTTTGATAATCGCTTGTACATTTTCTTCTGGAAAGACACCAACCAAGACATTCCCATTGACACAATCCTGCATCTTTGCCTGTGTGTGTGACAAGACAGTGAGGATGGTTTGTGGTGACAACCAGAGGAGAGGCAGGGGGTTCCTTAGAGTGACAGTAAGCATCATCAAGAGACATGGGGTGCGTGTTTGGGTGCTTCTCAGTCACTCCCCCTGTCTTGAGCAAGGAGGGTTCAATTTACAACACTTGCAGCGCTGTGAGACGACCCCCTCACCCACCAAATATGCAACCATCATGTTCTCTGTCAATGGAATGTGCAAGGTAGGACCCACAAGGCGTTGGATGGAAGGCACAAGGCCACTCTGACGAGTCGGGTCTCAGAACAGGGGAGACTGCAGCAGATGATCCAACAGTTTTGTAGCATTGACTCTTCAGCCAAAAAGAGGGACTGAATTTTTTTGGCCACATCGTTTTTCCTGCCGGGAAACGGCGGGTCAAACCAAAAGTCTGCAGAAGAAGATGCCTTCCCCAGGGAAGGTCCTTGAGGACATTGACCAGAAGCACACATGATATCGAAGGGCTTTCCCGGGGGGGGGGGGCAAATTCTACAAACCATCTTCCTTTTTCTGTTTTTCTATGTTGTACAGAATCAATTTGTGTTTTTTTTCTTCCATTTCTTTGCCTTTTTGTCTAGAAACAATTGGACATTTAATTCATTTCACTCTGACTGTGTTGTAGAAGATGGTTTGATCTTCACAGGTAGATCTACACATTTTGTTTCCTGTGAACCAGTTCAAGATAGATCTATTTCTGGCCAAGGAGTCAACTTCTCAACAACATATGTAATATGATATTGTTCAAGTGTTCTGTGAAGAGAAGTTGAAAAATGGCAAGACGGATGGCTGTAGAAGTTGGGCAATTGGACAACCAAATTGCCTCCAATTAAATTTGATGAAAAAAGAAATTCAAAATGAGGATGTTAGTCATTGAGATCAATGTTGACAAAAATCTGTCTTTTTATGGACAACTATATAGATCTAGATCCAGATCTATCATCAATAATCAAGGTGTGTTGACCAGCTTTGGTATTTGGCAAAGAGCTGTCTTCCCTCTTGCACCTGACAAATTCACAAAACTCGTCAGCAAGTTAGATTCTATTTTTTTACGGAACATAGATCTAGTATAGATCTAGATCTAAATGGCTCAATCCCTATTTTACCCAATTGCCTAGAAATTGCCACCCCCCCCCCAAACACACACAGGGCAGATTGCTTCAGTTGGATCATGCATACAAGTGATTCAGATCGAAATTTTGAGGAGTCCATTTTTAAGCTTGCTCCTTGCCCAGCAGGTTTATCAAGCCCCCGTGGGATTGATCTTCTTGTTTTTTGTTCCACTTTGTGCCTTCAAAACCATCAGGCTTTTGGGCAGCAGGGCGGCGACACACGATGCTGGAGCAGATGTGAACAAGAAGACTTCCGTTTTGCTGAGAATCACACAGATCTAGAGCTGGATCTGTCTAGATTCTAAATTTGGTGCGCTGGGTCTAGATCTAAAAATCTGTCTAGAATCTAGATCTAGATCTAACTTAGATCTATCTTTTTGATCCAGATCTACGTGCAAAAACTTTCAAAATTTGAGCCAGGAAAAAAGCTAACCCCCAAAAAATCAGCTTCACAGCTTCTGCGTCTTTTGCGTGTTGAAAATTTTGACGTCGCATCTGAATGACGTCATGAGAAAAGCAACAAGTTTGTTTCTACAAACTGACTGTTGTCACTCAAAATTCTCATTCGGGAAATGAAAAAAATAAACAAAAAAAAAAAAATAAATAAATAAAACAGAAGAAACAAAAGTACCAAAAAAACCAAAACAAACAAACAAACAAAAAAAGAAGAAAAAAAAACCAATAGATCTAGATCTAACAGGAAAAAGAAGTAAAGTTCACTGGACTTGCTCACAAACTGACAATTTTGAGAACATGTCCAAAACAAAAAGTTCAAGATTTCTTTTGAAAACTTTTTCGAATTTTCTCCACTGATGTATAGATCTACATTCAGAAATCTCTTTTCAGAAAAAAAGACCAAAAAACCTCGCATTTTCTGAGCTTTCAAAAATAAATCTAGATCTAGATTCATCTTTCTAGATTCACAAGATGAACCAGCCATTTTGGGTACACTGAGCTTTTTCTCTCTTTTAACAGAAGATCCAGATCGAGCTTCCCTTGTGTGTCTCACGAGTGATCTGTGAGCTTACCTTTCAAATGCTGCCAGTCTGTGCAGTACCGCTGAACCAGTGGTTTCATTCAAGGCAAGAGAGCTGTGTGAGACGAGAGGAACCCGCGTGGAGCTGTTCACTTCTTGTGGGCGCTGTTCACGCACAGCTTCCCCACCACATCGATACCTGGCAGAGGCAGAAGAATTTCAAGGAGTTCCAGTGCACTCAATGGCAGTCAATTGTCCCCACGCGAAACCCAGACAAAATAGCGGCCTTGTGTGTGCGCACTTCCTCGGAAATTGAACATAAAACGTATACGCCAGCCCTTTTTTGGAAGAAAAACAGTCTTGCGCTTTCTTTTTGTTTCCTCGACTGTGAAAGTTGTCAGGAGGTCAGCCAAATTGCCTCTAAAGATTGCTCACACCTAATGTACCTGTGATGTAAATGCACGCAGGCGGTTCCATAAACTTTTTACACGCGCGACTCAAAAGAATGTGTTTCTTTGTGAAGATTCCAAAACTTTTGTACAATTTCACGAGAAATCTGAATCAGATATTTGCATGGAGAATGTGCTTTATCTTGTGCTCCGCTGTGCTACACTGGTGGGTGGACACAACGCCGAAAAGAAAAGGGCTGTTGGTTTTCTTGTTCCGCCGGACACATTTACTCGGTCTTAAGGCCCGGCCACACCGAGCGCGTTCGCGTTCGCGGTTCGGCAACGCGAAGGGTTTGCACTGGTAAATTCTAATGTAGTGGCCACACCAAGCACGGATTGCGGTGCCGCGTCCTATTTTGCGAAATGCAAAAAAAAAAACTTTTGCCGCCGTCGCGGCACCGCGCGTTCTCTCCGTTCTCCATGCAATATGTTGGGCAGTGAATTGTCAAGATGCTCTTCCATGCAGACTTCCAGCAATCGAATGCAGCTTGACTGCAGTATTTGGTGCAAAGGAGCAGTTGATCGAGCTTTGAGAGCATTTATTCATTTGGAAACGCCACAGTAGGTCTTTTCCTAATTGCTAACAGAATCCATGTCTCTCTCGTTACCTGAGACAGAAGATGTACAAGGAACCAACTGCCCGTAATTGGCAGTCAATGGCCAGTGGGATGCTTTGTCATTTGCTTCAATTGAGAGAAACAGACATTCCAACACTTGTTCCAAAAGGTACCACTGGAATCTTGCAAAAGGCACAAGAACCCCAAATCATTACGTTGTCACGGTGGTGACGGAATGTGTTCTTGTGTCCATATACATAAGCCACTCTCAAATCTCTGATCGTTGTTTTGGCTGGAATTCCTTTTGAGATTGAAAAAATATCAAGATCTTAAAAAATAAATACAGTGAGAATCACTACATCTTCTTTTTGCAAAGTTATCTTGCAATCTAGACTGCGAGAAAAAGTGTCCATGCATGGCTGAAACACAAAAGTGTCTGTTTTGGTAATTGTACGTACGCAGACCAAACAGAACAACAATTCCGCCTGTCAAAGATGGCAGGTACAAAGACGAGACGTGGCTTTATTTTCAACCAGACGGCATCAAAAGTGTTGCGTTGGGTTCTTTGAGGAAAACTATTTTCTTGTGAACATTGTATTTGCTTCGCTTTCATAGCAAAAATCTACTGGAGTGTATCTTGACTTCTACTGTGCAACGTTCTACACAACAAAATAGATTCATGTACGGAAGCTTTTAATGCGTGGCTTTTGTATGCCCTGCAGGAGTTTCATGGTCCCCGGAGGAGTGTGGGCTCCTGATTTGGTTCACTGTTTTATACAGCCATAACTCTTCATTACTGACACAATGAATGGGAGATCGTGAAAACATAGCCGCCAACTACTTCCGTCATTGGGCTTTATTTCTCCAGAATGTGTCGAATCTGGCTGAAGTATCTCTGAGGTGGACCAATTACGATTCTCTTATTCTGGTCATGCCGTGGAACCAGAATGGAGTGTCATACGTTTCGCATGAACAAATTTCTCAAAGCCAAAAATCTTGAGCACAAACAAGAACCTTTTCAGGGGAACAAAGGAACAGAGCAATTCTAACACTTGGAAATTTAAAACAAAACCAACTTACATCTCCGTGTACATGTACTTCAGGTCCAATTTTAGAATCACACATCTGCTTCTTCCTTTCGTGGAATGCTAAACGTTCATTGGGTGTCTGGAATCTGCATCCGAAGAGAAGAGAACGCTGCTTCTGGTGCGACTGTTTGTCATGCAACCGTCACATTTCATCAGACTGTCTTGTAAAGATCAATGATCGTGTATTCCACCTGGATCGATTTTCTCTGCTTTCACTTAATTAATGTTCTCTTCTTGTTTCTTGTCCACACTCAAGTTCTGTAAAATGTTGCTTTCAAGGATTTTCCATTTGCATGTGCAAAGAAACTCCCGATTAACATTCATCAACCTGAATAGACTTTGTTAACACGATGATCTGATTTACTATGTACTTGTGCACTTGAAGATGCTGCATCACCTAATCTTTCTTCATTTATCATATGTTGTCAGCATTGTCTGCGAGTGAATGTTCAGAAGAAGTTCTTTCATGCTCTGCCGCCTTTCTGTGAACATCACGACCAGGTTGTGCGAAAAGTACCTCGTGTTGAAGTTTCATTCATTTCATTCATTTTTCTCAGCCCAACAGAATCCTGAACGCCAATCCTCTGGTCGTTCTCCTGGACTGGTCAAAGAGTCGGAGTTCACTCGGCCAGATAAGAATGCACCATCGGGGTCAGACCATGAAGGCTTTTATCTGATGGTGTCTGAATTCTCCTGCAATGTCGCAGTCGGCTTGATGAGCGGATTTCGTGTTTTGTTCTGCTGCTAAATTAGACAAACGGGCCAATGCACCTGGACACTTCTGAGATGGATAACATTTTAATTTTACCTGACAGGTTCAAAGGGATTGCCATTCCATCACGTTGCAATTGAGTTTGTTAGCTCCTGTCTGGTTCAAATGTGCCGAACCGAGATCACAAATCACAATTGGTGGGCCACTAATGGCGCAGAGCAGCAATTGAGAATGTCCAAAGTCTGGCCTGTTACTAAATGACACAACAGCCTCAGCAATATTCATCATCATGTTGCAGCTGTCATGTCATGGAAACAAACACCCAGTTCACGTCACTTTTCTGATTGTTACGTGAAACAAAGCTGAATTCCATCTCCTGCATGTGTTTACGGTCTTCTGTGGACACCGAAAATTGTGGTTGGAGCGATGAGTGTCCTGAAGATTCTTTGGTGATTTTACTTCAATGGCCACAAAGGGTTGGGCCTTGAGGTCTTTCCTGTCATCAAGTGCTTCGTTTGAGCTCTCTCAACTGACCAAAGTACACACATCTATTCCAGAAGATACAAGTCTTGCAAGAAGAGACCAAGACAGTCGCCCATGACACAGGTCACGACAAGCAAAAGGCATGGCCATAGTGAGTATCACACCATTGAATTTGCTTTTTCAGAAACTAGACACTTGCAACAGGATCTTTGAAGGTCAGCTCCCAATGGGAAACCACGACTTTGGGCTTCTTTACATGCGTGGTGGCTGCTGCTTTCTTTCTTTGGACATGTGAAGCCAAAGAAAAGAAAGTCCACAATGTTTTGGAATCGCCTCGTCTTGTCACAAATAAAGAGGCTGCTCGAGGTTTCTTTGAGAACATGTAGTTCCTGCCACAGAGGAAATGTAACCTTTTCATCAATTGCATCTAATGTGTGTGCGAGGTTGTTCTTGCCTCCAGTCGTCTCCTGCAACAAAAACTAACTTTATTTGAAGAAGACATTCGCCTTGCTGAATATCAAACAGCAAGATGGGAAAGAATGCGTTGGTACCTACCCAAGGTTCTTTGATCATGAAACAGTTTTTTCGTCTCACAAATGTATGCTGCCCGCGCGACATGGATTCTGGTCAAAACGCCAATAGATTCTCTTTCTGGGCTTTTTGTCTTCACTTTTTTGTTCAGTTGCGCGGACAAATGCTTACAACATGGTCAGAAAAGGTTGGTTTGCTGGCAACAAACAAAAACCTCACCAGTTTGAAGAAGAGGTTCTTGGCCTCAAGCACAGCAGCAAGATGGCAAACTTCTCGTTTAGGCTTAATTAGCGGAAAAGAACTACAGGTAATTGCACTTACAAGTTTATTTAACTGAGCGTGACACGACTTTGGAGGAGCTGTTAATCTGCGCAGGACGCAGGTGCATCTCCGCCGGATTCACATTGAATCCAGGACTGACCATCCGGAACTGAAATGTTACATCCAGCTTAGAATTGCATCCCATTTGAAGGAAAAAGTCTCAAATTGAAAAGGCAAGGCCAGTTAAGAATTTTTTCGCCGTGTGTTTCCAGAAACAGTTCTCTGTAACTTTTGTGAATGGTGAAAGGAACATTATGGACTTCATTTTGAGACTGAAGTAAAGAGATTAATTTTGGCAAAGTTATTAAGCCCTGACTGTGGGTTTTGTTTAATCAATAAAACAGCATTAGTAGAGTATGATGGTAACGTCTGATTATCCCTATTTGGCAATGGAACTAACATCAGGATAATTAAGTCCCTAATTACAATAATGAAATCATTATCCGTTCCCAGCGAAGCTTCAGGCATTTATCTGCTCACTACACATCTTACCTCTTCCACTGGCTCAAAATTGCCTTTTCCATTTGGATCTTTCCCCAGAGACCATCTAGAAGCAGGTATCTGATGGTGAAAAATAAGCCGTTGGATTTTCAGGAAACCTACTTCGGCTCTTTGTTCCTGAAAGGTTGCATTCTCCGACCACTATCGGGTGTTTTGCCCGAGGACACAGTACTGGCGCAGGACGTGTGGGTCTATCAGTTCTTCACCCATTTCTCTTTTATAGTTGGGGATCTTGAAAGGAAAACAATCACTTCGCTCTTTGTGTGTTTGGCGGTATTAGGTATGTTTGGGAAAAAAAACCACTTCTGTGCGATGAGATTTCAGGAAAAAGAAAAGTGTTTCAGGCAAATCTGCAGGAAGTTCTTGGAGGGTGCAGAAATGCAGGATTCTGCGGGTCACCACACTCTGTGTGGATTCTAGGTTTCCTTTTGTGAAAAATAGACATGATTGTTCTTTCTGCTTGATCAACAATGTCAATTTAAAAAAACGACAAGAGACAAAAAGAAGAAAGATTGTGTGACGTTGGCTGAGCATTGGAAAACAAATAAATGCGGAGATAAAAAGATATTTGAACATGCAGATTGAATCCTGCGTTGCCTTTTCAGGTTCTTTGCAAAGGCAAGACAGAAATTGGAGAACTTCTCGCGTGTATTCTGGACACTGGATTCCAGTGGCATCCAGATCAGCTATGCCTTGCTGCGTACCTCCGATCCAGATCAAACCTGCACATTAAAGCGGTGTCTCAACATGTTTTTTGTTTCCAAGCCTGTTCTACCCGAGTAGCTTCTCCAAAAGACAAGGATTGACTGAACACAGCTTCCTGGGCCAGGAACTTTAATAAAGGGTGCTTGTAAATCTGGTCATCCGTCTTGAGGAGAAATGAATGAATTGATTTCTCCAGGTTTATGCCAAACATGTTTTACTGGTTCATTTGCTGTTGATTCCATCCTCAGTAATGAGACCAATCTCATTTATCCTCTTTAAATTTGTTATTCGCAAATGGAATGGTGACGATTTGGCGCTTTTGCGGTTGAACTTGCCCAAAGGCACCAACCCTTTGTTCCTCTTCCTCTCGATGGCAAATGGGAAGGATTTCTGTCTTTGAGGGAAGGAAGGAAGGAATTGTTCTTTGTTTTGATTCAGGGAAATTGGAAAGTTTTGTTGCCAACCCAGCAATTCTCGTGGAAGAGGCACCGCCCTTGTGAGACACTGATTCTGCCTGACACGTACACAGAAACCAGAATCATGCACAGCTGTCCCTGATTCTGACCAGCATCTGTCTGAAAATCTGTCAGTATACTCCCTGCGTCGTGGTGTGCGGCTTCAAGTCAGGTTGAACTCTTTTCTGCTTTTTTTAGTCGCGCCTTGCTGCTCGCAAGGAG
>JAAUYG010117225.1_pt1 | contig 11884 bp, 8 predicted proteins | sample 7278091 | NCBI WGS metagenome assembly JAAUYG01 (sample SAMN14350201, study PRJNA611818) | marine sediment metagenome | isolation source: surface marine sediment (0.6m) | place: French Polynesia: Moorea | collected 2018-08 | reverse complement strand
CGTCTGTGTGATCACCGAACCTGGTGTGTTGCAATGCCGTTGTATTGTATGGCACAACTGCTTTCAATACAGAACTCCAAGCCTCTTAATATCTTGTCATTGGCTGTATGTATTGATGTTGTGGTTTAAGTTCCGTTACAGTAACGCGTCATAATATTGATCAATGCACTCTTCAGAACACTGTTTAACAGTGTTCTGAAGAGAAGAGAACGCAACAGTAAGTTCTCTTCTACAGTTCTAGCGTGCTATAAGTCTCAAGTATATAGTACTGAAGAACTTAAAAATTGCAACACGTCAGACATACATCACGATTTACATTATAAGTTTGCATTAAGTACAGTACATGTACATCTAATTTTAGAGGAAATCCCGGAAGTGACGTTAAATCGGAATGAATCACTGGCGGTAACATAAAGATTGGGCGAATGCATGCTGTTGAGCTTGGAGCACCTGTAAAGAAAACGAACCCCCCGTGTGTCATGGCAACGATATACCAGCCAAGGTTTATTTATCTGTATATTTATATACATGTATCTGAGATTGATTGCCCTCCACCTACGAAACTGTTACAGGAAGCGTGTTTGAAACGGGGAAGTTATCAGTCATACAGAACAGGGCGTATGGGCATTGGCTGGCAAACCCATAATAAGATGGTTGATATGAAAATGGAAACTAATTTCATTGTTACATGCTAAATTACAAGGTACTGGTAAACGGGTTTAACTATGCGTATTTAATGATAAAGAAATCGGATATTTAACAGGAAGGTGTGCAGGAGATACTATTACTATTAAATTGCTTTAAAACGTGAAGATAGTTTACGGGCACAGATATTAGTCGATTTTCAAATTTTATGATTCTTAAATTTATGACTTCTAACCCCATAGAACTAAAATGAATTGCATATTACAAGTTTCAAAAAAGTAACTTTTGCTACCACAGTTTGGAACTTGTTTTAGATACTTTTAACATGTGCTCCCAATTGCGGAATAATAACTGTACTTAACATCCTATTATACTTTGCGAAGGGATGTCAGCCATCTGTTCCTGATATATGTAGCTTTAGAGATATCGCCAGTCGCTAGCGGAAGAAATATAAATATTGAAGGTTTTCCATATCAAAGAAATGTATAAATTTAACACTTGGCTGACGAGACATTTCTCTCAAATGATACACCTGCTCATGCTATACTTAGAGAGTATTCCGACAGTTCAAAGATAATTTCTCAGGTCTAAAAGTAAATAAAAATAAAAGCCTAGGAATGTGGCTGGAAGAATTCACCAAGAGGTTACATAGGCATTCAATAGATTACGCTACCATATGTGTTCTATGTGTATTTGATGTTCTTGTGATTGCTGTACTTTCTGAATAAAAATAAGTAAAAATATACATAAGGCACGTACATGGCAAATGGTGTCTAGAGAATGCCTGGCAAAACATACCGTTCAGGGTTAGTCTGTATCTGGAAATAGCCTACCGTTCAGGGTTAGCCTATACCTGACAAACTATCGTTCAGGGTTAAGCTATATCTAACAAATTACCGTTCAAGGTTAACCTTTATCTGGGGACAACCTACAGTTCAGGATTAGCCTATATCTGACAACCTACCGTTCAGGGCTAGCCTGTATCCGACAACCTACCGTTCAGGGTTAGCCTGTATCTGGAGTGCAAATGGCGAATGAAATCCATGGCAGTTTCCGCTGGTGATGACGAATCGGGAATCACAAGGACCGTATCATTTGAACAGTCGACAGGAGACGGACTGTCACCATTTACTTGGCCTTCCTCTGGGGGATTTCTTTCCGGTAAGGAGATAACAGAATTGACATCTGGAGTAACACGGTAGTCAGTCGGCGAAATTTCTAAGGCACGCCCAAAATCAGCGTCATCCGGTATTATCGCTTGTCCAGTGCTATTCTCGGCTTTTGTCCACGGAAATGTCTCTTTTGGCCACCGATCACATTGACAGTGAGGAGTCGCTGTAGTATCAGTTTCTGGAGCAGTGATATCCTTTTTACCAGTCGGGAGAAATGCCTCATATGTCCGATGGAAGGGCGCCTTAGCTTCAAGGGTTTCCCCGACAGTCTTTCTTGCGGGTTCCCCCAAATAGTCGCGTCCATACGTGTTTGCATTATGCTGCTGTGACATCATTTCCGCTTGCTGTTTCTCAACCAATGCGCTCACCAAAGGCTCAATACCTGAAATGACATCCTGCCTCTTTAGCTTGTGCATAGCATCCATTAGATCCCGGATTCTGGGGTTGGTCTTTTTGCACCAGGTCTCCAGGATCCATTCTGTGGTATTTCGATGTTTCACCTTTGCAGTCGTGATCTCGCTGTAACTGATACCGAGCAGGAGCTCCGCCAGGTCCCGGTAGTCCTTCACCCCTCCCAAGTTCTCCTCCACATCCAGAACGGAAAGATTCCGGATGAGATTCTTCCAGACTGAGCTACTCAGTTCTCTCAAGGAGAGATCCATGATGGCATGATGGGGACGAGAGCTGCCAGAGCTGTATAGTCTAGAGATGTATAGTCTAGAGATACAAATGTATGATATTACTAATCAGGCACCGTTCAGTGCTCAACTGAATCAGGTAGAGTAAGCATCAGCGACGTGTATGAGTCACTTACGTGATAAGAGACGAACCCTGGCCTGCCAATACTTACTTACACTATGCAGCGAATAGGGTGCGTGCACGTAATTTGCAGCCTCCAAAAGAAAAGCGATTGAAGTGGTCATAAACGCTAGGCCGAAATGCTGATATCCATATTATGTAAGAGCTATGTGTATGTGTGTGTTTGCGTGCGTCTGTATGTAATGTGTGTGGTAAGCTAGGCTGAAGATGCTGTCTTGGAAAGTTTCCAAGACATCTGACAGTGGATAAGAACTTGTCCAGGAGATACATACAGTCGTATTTTGACCGTACTTTTGACAGATTAGCGGCTCTACCGCTGATTATATCGCTGGGTCTTTATCATCTGTTCCAGCTTTCCTTATTCGCATCCCGAGACTGCTTTTGCGGTCGAACACCGCGTGGCGGTTAACCGGGCGCCAAGGAAGAAAACGATTAACTAAAAGCCACCCAAGAGAAGAAACAAAGTTCATAAGGCAAAACCCTTAGATTTAAGATGTAAAAAATAATCAGGAAAATGATTACAATTTCAAAAAGACGCGGCACCGTATTTTTGTAGGAACCTTTACATAAAATCCTTGTAAATATTTTTCAACAGTCGGAGAAGTGCGGATTTGACATTGTCATCCACAAAATGGTCCCATGTTTAATTGTCGAGTCAAAAACGTATTGGTGACTAGATGAAGTAACCCCTAACACTTGACTTGGACATGTTCAATAGTTTGGGCGACGTATACATTGCTTGTGGCATGTGCTAGGGTATGATGAGGGGGTGGAATGGGGTGAACCAGGCTTAAAGTCGGCTTTCAACCTCTCAAAATCATATCGTCGACTGCAAGTTGGATTCAGTGGTGTATACAGGTGCATGCGACTGTAGGTGTGGTGAGTTAATTTGGGCCTGTGTTGTTTGGGCCGAACGATCTACGGCGGACAGTTAAGCCACCGACTCAATTCCGCCACACTGACAGGTGACCTAAAATGAATCGCTCAGACCATTATACTGACACCGAGCTGGCCAGTCGGTTGCTTAACTAATCTGTGCCAAGCTGCAAAGGGCAAATTTTCCAGTGTTTATGTTTACGTCTTTGGTGTGGCCCGGCCGGTTAGCGAATCCCGGGCTCCCGCACCCTTAGTAGGTACTCTGACCACTACAGGGGGTCCCCAGGCTATGACGGGATGAAATTGAGTCGTGTCCTATTCGCACTCATTGACAACCATTATCGCCGTCAACTTTGCTGTTTGAAATATACATCATGTTGGAAGTACATGTAGTAGCTTGTGGTCTGCTTTGAAGTCGGCGTCACTTTTTTAGATTATAGAGCCGACCTATAGAAACGCGGGACCAGATAAATTCCCATGGTCTTTTTGAGTAATCCCAGGGGATGTTCAGTGCCAGTTACAGACCCATACTCGGAATGTACGGCTGAATGCATGCCTCGACAGAAGATAAAAATAGTCTGTTCAGTGTAACAAGGATTCCGCATATGGCCAAATTTGGCACAGCCAATCAGGTTTTGTGCTTGTTTTAAACCGGATGTCAGGGACTGCCGAAAGGTCCAGCACAGCAGGCGCCGGGCTGCTCTACGGCCTTCTTACCAATGCAAATGATCCCATGATCCCAAAAAAGGCAAGCTCGTGCCAGAAAAACAACTTGACAAACTTTATGTGCCAACTGACAAATCACCGTGCTAACACCACTGAGGAAGGCTAAATAGTACAATGCACATGACGTTTATTACCTCTTGATCTCACATGCTTTGTCAGTTATATTGCTCTTACCTGATCCCCCGTATCTGTATAGAGGTTGGCTGGGTAGGCAAGGAAGATACTGTACACATCCTGGTTGATAATACCAGCTGGGCTCCATCCCCGACCGCTTTAAAGCTCAGACGTTCAAAAACAGGGCGAGTTTTCTTGCCTGGGTGATCTTCCTTGGTCGACATCACCATAAAAAACGAATCATTGCTTGAAAATTGCCTAAAATACCAACTTATAAGAGCAGAGAACGATCTTTCTAAATCATTGTTTTGATAAGCAGTAATAGCATTCTTACACTGGGACAAGAATTATCACTGTAGTGGCACAATATATCGTAAGGTCACATCGATTCTGCACATTTGTGTTTTGACTAAATTGTTTGACTCCCCTCCATCGGAAATTTTCTAATATTATGAAATTCTTTTGTCAAAGATATTTATTTGACCCCCAAGAAGAATATGGAATAGAATAGAACAAAACTTTATTTAACGTCGGTAAAAGGTTTATCAAGGGAACATTAGTGACCAGCACTATTACCTGGCAGTGATAAGATGACATGAGCAAATAAGATGAGATGTAACGATACGAAATGGGTTTCAATGGCTTCATGCTGGTTAAAACATCCATAAGAAACAATAACAGCAATGGCATTCATTTCCTTCAAACACACGTACAAGATTTTAAAAACCGTTTAGCGTCCATGCATCCTTAAAATTATCACCAAGGGAATTCCACAATTATTTAGCTTTCTGATACTTTAAAGAATTTAACCTGTATCTTGACGTCTTACACCGTGGTTAATCTACAGATTTTCCATTCCTCCCTACTGTACAACCTTTTCTTCTAATATTAAGATGTCATCGCCCAATATTCAAACGAAGATGTTTAATGCCTGCTTTCTAGTAATAAGTTGCTATTTGTTATGCTACTATTAGTTGTAATGCTACTAATCATGTAATATTAAGAATTCAATTTCTCATGATAGAATAGCTTTCTGATATTAAGAAATTAAATTGTATTTATATTAGAAATGAATTCGTAATACATGCATTACAAAAAATCTAATATTAGGAAATCAATTTCTAACAGCAAGAATGGATTTTTTAATATTAAGAAGTCAGTATATAATAACAAGGTTAGAAAAACACTCTCTATATTAGAAAATAAATCCGGAAATTCTAAATATGAAGACGTGATCCCCTAATATTCAAAATTTACTTGATGATATCTGGGATTCATTTGTAATTATAGGAATTCATTTTATAATGTTAGAAAATAAATGGATTCTTAAAATTACTAAATATTTAGTAAGAAAGGGCGTTAAATTGCAACAAATATGTATAGGGTATAAAACAGTACGTAGTTTAAAATTACTGTCACGTGACAGGAGATGGCCAATCAATGTAATGATCACTATAGCATCGTATGCTCCCAGTCCTTCCCTAGTGGTGGTCTTCGCATTAAGATACAACGTCGAATGATTTTATTCAGTCCGGAAACATCAGGATGCCGGTGTCCAGATGGGACGAAAGGGATACGACTGTATAGGCTCCTGGCTGGGGATAGAGACATCAGGGAAGGCAGGTTTCCGTAGTCGGTCTGCTCACTGGTTGAATACCACGTCATATGTATCACAGGAGTTTGGATGTGGGTGTATCGTGCTTGTCTGTGTTATCACTGCCAGGATGGGTTTTTAGACATGTGATGACACAATGAGAAAGTGAAAGCTTGGTGGGCACTCGTGATTGTGTCACAGTTACGAAACCAGTTGTGGGACGTTATCCTGATTCCAATCTAAACATGACTGCACAAAATGTTGCCTTAATTAATTAATGCAATATTTAGTAGAAGTTGAACACTACCGTAGCACATGATTTAATGTGAAAATAAATATGATTAAAATGATTGATACGTTGCTCCTTTTGAAAGTTTTATTATTGCTGAAGATATGATTACTTAGCACAAATAAACGTAATATATGTATACCAATACAATTATAGGCGAATAATTCTGATACTAAAAGCAACGCCGGTTGATAGAAATATTTTTTGTCTATGTGCGGTTTTGTTTCAACAAAGAATGTACTCTCGGCAATGTTAGGAGAGGTGAAGAAAACAATAGGGTTTTATGGAAAACCCTATTGCAACTACCATTTAGCATTTTCATAATTCTCTAGATTATCTCTAATTTAAAATTTTATTCCATTCTGTGCCATAAATATAACATGTTATTTGTCTGACATATAATAATGTTCTGTGACTATGGGGTGGTAACGCATAGATTATTTGTTCTGATTGTGTTGCAGTTTCTATGGGAATATGTTGGCATATCAGGAATGGAGTTCTCGAAAATACTCTCGAAAATTCTAAATTTGTGCTTAAGCCACCTATTCGAGCAATGTCATTAGTGAAGAATCTGAATTAAGCCAAAACCTGGTCTTAAGTATTTTCCAGAACCCCACCGTCGATGGCTGAAAATATGTACATTGTATCTGCGCAACTTGTTTGAATATATTGCACACTGTTTCGACAGTTTTGGATTAAATTTTGCGTTGAAATTGCCTGTTATTTTCAAAATTAAACTTCCGCTCCTTCAGACAAGCGTGCACTCGGCAGGATGTGTCTAGACTGACACGACGTTGTAATGAAGGAATCACCGAAGTATGCAGATGGCAATAATGACCATGTTAAGCCTGCTGCCAGGTTCAATCCTTGTGGGTGGACACAGCGAAATCAGGTGTCCTGAACAGAATTTGGGGCTAAAATGTTAGGGTAGATAAAGTTTGTAGTCTGAAACAAGGTGCTTAATGTGTCAAGGTAGATGTAGAGACTGGCTGACATGCTGAAAATTGATATTCTGTCAATTAGATGTACATCAATTATATCCCATTTATTAACTATTTCAAAACAATTTATTCCATTTCACGAAAATATTTTATATGGATTTATTTCTAAAAGATATGTACTACAACATGTATCTATGGCACACTTTTCTCAGGATTATGCTAATATTAAGAAAGTACTTTCAATATCTTTGGTTACATTTAACATTGGTCATGGTTGTGACGACTAAAATACAGGAATGTTGCATTAGTCATATGGATGGATGGATCACCGTCGACCACCTTACACCCTAGTGTTGAGTCCATACCATAATTATTCAACGGATTCTGTAACAGGTGTTCATGCCTTCGTTCACCTACAAAGAGTCTACTTTCCTGTTTTTGTGGAATGTAACTTTGGCACAAAACTGTTTTTCCGGCTGGAAGGTGTGGATTCATTCCCCAAATGCCTCAGTGGGGTATTTGAGAAGATGCGGTATGTCGTCTCCTCATGTGCATTGACCCAATTACACCATTCTTACCTTATTTTCGGCTGCGTTACCATGGCCTTGTGGAGTTGCTGTGTACTGATACCACCATAAAGAAAAACAATTCGAGCAATGCCCTGTAACACTCAGGATCGAAGAGGTCTTTTCGTATCTAAAATAGTATGTGCAATATAATGTGTCTGCTTAACATGAATTAACAGGTAGTTGCCATTATTATATCCCTGCAGGAATATAATAATTGCAGTGATAATTGCACAGGGGCATCAAAAGGTATCCAATGCATTGTCACAATATACCTTCATACTCCACATTCACAATTTAAACTTATATGTTAAGTTTTAAACTAAAACCCAGCAATATCGTGTGAAATTCAGGTTTAAATGCGATCAACGATGTTTATTTTACTATGGATCAATACTTCTCCACGACTCACAAGCTCGTCTGATGTGCAGTGGTTTGTACACACAAAACGCCTTCGTTGAATTCGTTCAATAATCATGATGTCTGCACGCTGAGACCTAATGATAAAGTGCATGGGGGAAATACTAGTATTCAGGCGTACATTAATGTGGGTTTGTTCAAGGTGCCGCCACCCATTCATCCAACCATCAGCAATTCATTCTTGATCTATTTAACAACATAGGTAGTGATATCTGCTGCCTGCATTACACGCAAGTATGGTCCATGGGCTCAGTATCTACCAACGGTTTTGCTATCTGACAGATCAACCTACTAGGCCATCTCATGCAGGACAGTCGAGTTAATATATCTGATCCGAATTAACCGAATGCTCATATTACTGCTTCTATAATTGTGTATGCAAAGCAATAACGTTACTTGGATCTGAATAAACATAATTCAAATTTAATTATGTTGGACATACATGTATGTATCTTCATAATCCGGCATCACAATGTGATGGCTTTTATTGAATGAAACATCAAGTGAATTAATTATTTATGGATCTATACAGAGAGAAGAACACCGCTTGACATAGAGTCCCTGTGCAATTCATGTACATGTACTAGACATTGATATACATACGACAGAAATCTTGAGGAACTACATGCACTCTATTTTCTTTCCAGCGCGGTACGCTGGTTGAGAGGTACAGCACTGGATTTCAGACCACTGGGTCTCGGGCTCGAAACCCGGTGTATTCAAGTCTGGGGCACTTTCATCCTTTATCTCATTGCACGGCGCCCATAAGAGCCTGGCTGTTAAGAAGCGACATTAAATAAATCAATCAACTCGACTCTACATGTATTTTCTTTCAAAAGAGATCGGGTTCTTGCACTGAACAGCTGTAGGGTTGCAACATACATAATAGAAGGCTGCATACTGCCACACTATACTGTGAAACTTGACATTACCATTTTAAAAAGTATACATTAAGTTTCTTCAATTAAAATTGAAAATTTTGAAATCTGCGTACCAGGTTCGTAGATACTGTCATCAGAGGTGTCCAGAAGTTTTTGGTTACTTACTGCATTTCAAATTGGCAAATTGACAAAACTTTCTACGGTGGTTTCTATGTGCCATCGATTATTTTTTTAATTTAAATAGTTCGAAACATTATACGAATACAATATTTTGCGAATAAAATGTTTTTACGCGTAAAAACACTAATTTTACGGTATACGGTACAGTGAAGTCCCGTGTTGGCATCAACGTGACATTTTCAATTTGTTGCCGCTGAGCTGTGATCTTTCTACAAGAAACCACCTCAATACGGTAGTACCAACACATCGATATTCTCTGCCGCTGATCATTGCGAGCAAATTATAGTCAATCCACATGTTTATGCATCCTGTCAAATCAATTTTTCTTCATACGTCTATTAAAATGCAGACGAAAAGGGTTAGATGTTTTCTCCTAGAGTGTATTTAATGCATTTTACTGTGCTGTAGGAATGCATGTATTGATCTTGTAGGAAAATGTTTAGAGGCTTCAGAAACACAGAGAGCTTCACCTATAATGTCTATTACTACTAGTAGTGTCATTTTTACCAGGTGAAATTTATAATTGAACGTAACACCAGCTGTTACCTACATTTTGGGTGGATATAATCTACTAGTCATAATTTTATTCCATTAGTTAAAAGCTTTGAGGCTGGTTGGAAACAGGAGGAGAGGACGGCCGTAGGGAGAATCGACAGCCAATTTGGTAACGTGCATATTCACACGATTCTGATTAGCATGTTTAAATTACATTAGCATGTTTAATTTACGTCAGCATATTTACATAAATCAACAGTACAGTCCCAATAATGTTTCCTGGATTCAGCTCTTAATGAGTATGCAAATTTAAAAAATAATGAAAAAATCTAATCGCTTTTGGACTTTGGCATCAGTTTTAATATAAGCTGAGCTAATATTACATGGTTGTTTAAATTGTTTCTTAAATGATTGAATAAATAGTTGTTCTTCTATAAATGTAACTGTGTTTTAAAATTGAAAATGATTTTGCAGATATTTATATGAAGGGAAATCCTCTTGTTCCAGTGCGGGTTGCTGCAGGTCAATCCTTTGTTGCATTGCTTATCCATACAGACAAAGGTGACTGTACATAGAAGGTAGTCCGTAGGAAAACAGTAGTACATACACATTTATATAACAGGGGTTTACATCTTGCAGCCTACTATTTCGGGACTCAAATCAAGCTGAATGATGCTGTGAACTACTGATATTCACAACGTGATATCTATTTAATATTTGGCAGGTCAAAGAACGAAATTCAATGGTCGACACTAAAGTTTGGCTCAAATATGTACAAATGAGATATTGGTTGTATAGTTTTTACTGTATGGACATTCTCTTGGGTCAAATAGTTTGTAATTTATTTGATTGTAGTTAGTTGTACGGTGGTGAGTTTGTTGCTGTTGTCATTGTTAGTATTTTATATTGAAATGTACTTCTTCTATTTCATGTATTTCACAAAATGTATTGTATCTTCTGTAATGAACAATGTGTCACATGTAGAACTAATGTATGAAGTGCTCGTGCAATGAGATTAAACTTGAACATTCCAACCAATGCCACTCTGATGAAAGGCCGGAAGTCGCAACTTGGAGCCTGGCCAATGTGTGCTCAGTGGAATCAAAAATCATGGTATACGTGGCACAAGCCTCTGCGGTTCGAACCCGTGCACTATAAAACGTGCTTTATCAGAAAAGGTGCAATGTCATGTAACAAAGAGCGGCCATAGTATTTTCGAGAAAAATTCGAACCACATATGGACGACTGACAAAAACCCATCTCACTATGCTAAGCTACCAGTGAATTATAAATGCTACGTGGCGTTGTGGTGAAGTAAATGTATTAATACCGTTGGTTTACGTTAGCGGTTTATATTTGTGGAATTCAGGTTGGCTTTACATATTGGAGTGGTTTTATTTTTGTAGAAATGTCTGATTTTAGTTTGTGGGTGGTTTTACCTTTACGTTTGTGGAAATGTCTGATTTACGTTTGTTGAAATTCTGATTTACGTTTGTGGGTGGTTTTACTTTACGTTTGTGGAAATGTCTGATTTACGTTTGTGGGTGGTTTCGCGTTTGTGGAAAAATCGGTTTATGTTTGTGGGCATTTTATGTTTAAGGCCCAATACCGTACCTGGTAGGCTGTCGCGACGGCTTGTGAAAATGGGGTAATTCCTTCATGTAAGACATCACCATAGAACTCGCTACAATATGGTGTATGAGTATTGCTCACCTGTAGGAGGCACGGGCCTTGCCTTTTACTGTATTGAAGCAACGATCCTATTCGTTGATTGAAGGTAGCGAGCAGAGAGCTGAAACATGGACCAAACGACCGACGATTCCAGCAGCCTCGACGGCGACAGCAATAGAGGCGTTGGGTCTGTATGCTATATATCATTAGCTATTTTTTAACGGGAAAGCCCCGGGTTCAAATCGCACCTAGCCTCCTTCTTCAGCGAAAAAACTTTTCGTGATCGTCTGGCATGAAGGATGAACCGAAAATGACTGTTCTGGTGGCGGATATTCGCGCATGTTGGGTTATCCCCATACAATTTTCATCCGTTGTTCCATTGGGCCAAAACCGCGGCCGGGTAGTGTAGTGGTTGAGCGTTCGCCTGGCATGCGGGAGGTTGGTGGTTCGATCCCCGGCCGCGTCAAACAAAAGACGTTAAAATTTGAGGTTCTG
>JAAUYG010019906.1_pt1 | contig 11884 bp, 8 predicted proteins | sample 7278091 | NCBI WGS metagenome assembly JAAUYG01 (sample SAMN14350201, study PRJNA611818) | marine sediment metagenome | isolation source: surface marine sediment (0.6m) | place: French Polynesia: Moorea | collected 2018-08 | reverse complement strand
CAGGCCAAACTTTGAACACCTAACAGTCAAAAGTACTCCATATATACCAAATACTTACCCCTGAGGCTCAAATTTTGGTCCGTTTCGCTCTACGACCAGCGGTTTCCAGGATATCGCACCTTTATAATTCCCCATTGACTACCATGTTAAACTGCCAAAAAAAAAGAAAAAAAAAAATTGCCAAAAAAATCAAAATTTTAAATGTCACTATTCTTTTAACAACTTGGGTGGAGACCCACCCCAGGAGTATACATGAATTTTGGGGAGGAAATCTGGTGTGTTCTTTCAGAGGAGATGTCGTTTGTAACTTTTACCCCCATATGGTCCCGTGTTAACGAAAACGAAAAAAATTGACAAAAATCCAAAATTTCACAATTCTTTAACAACTTTGGTAGAGACCCTTTGAAATTTATTTTCCCGTGATCCCATGTTAACGAATACGAAAAATATTCGTAAAAAATCAAAAATTTAAAATTTTGAAAAAAACAACAACAAACAAATGGTCTGGAGATATGTCAGATATGTACCTGTCACCAAAAATCAAGTTATTTGGTGTCAATCCACTTGACGGTTTCTGAGAAAGTGATGTTTACAGACGGGCAACGACAGACGACGGACACCCATGTGACGACAGTAGCTCTGCTGTGCAGTAGCACAAAGCAGAGCTAAAATATGTGGCGTAACATCCCGGGCGTAACATGTGTCAACTCAACGCACAATCGAGCAGTATTTTAACCCCACTATTCTCCTATTTGACCCTAAATGATCATTTTTGAATAAAATGTGTGATTATGCTTCAAATAATCATTAAACTACATTTTGCTAAAGTCTGATTTAATATTTATATATAACATGTATAATGCAGCTCACATCTGGATCAGAAGAATTAAGATACAATTGGGCTACAAATACTTTAGTGTTCAATGGATGACTGACCCACAGAAACTGTGAAAGGCTTTTTATACTAACTGCATACCGATTCTTATCAGGCAACATTACCGGTTCTTGTAAATCAACATGACTGGCTCTTACCGTGCTTATCAGACAAGAGGGACAGTCCCATACACATCACGGATATCAGTTCAACAAAGTCATCATACTCATGATGTTCCCATAATCAACGTATACTGATAACATGGATAAGAAAGATGTAAGCTGAAGAGCCATTTGATTTCAATTCAGAGTCACGATTCTGAAATATGATTTTATCTCAAGGGTATTACGAAGATGGTTTCAGTTCAAAGTGTGGATTGTGAAATATAATGCTATCTCAAGGATATAAATGCAGGCCTAGGTTCCATACCCTTGAGCATGATGAGGTAATAGTGAATTTCACAATCCAGACTTTGAATGGAAATCATGTTCCTATGCCCGGTAGTATCAGGATTATAGGAATATGATTTCAGTTACAACTCCAGATTGTGAAAGATGTGGCATATCTCAAGGATAGGAACAAGTATTTCTGTTATCTCAAGAGTAGGAACAAATTTTAACCTTCTCAATGTTGGCCATAATTTTGATACAATTTTATATAATACTTATTTTGGGAAAATAGGATACGATCAATCTGTATTTTCAACAGAACCTGTTTGTGATTGACACTACCATGTTGTGTGGAAGTACACACATCTATCATATCCATGCAATATCAAAAGTATTTGCTGAAAGAGTCTGAGGTTATGGGCAGGTTAACATGGTTAAGTATCCCATGAACATGATGAATGCTGATCAACCACCGTGTGAAAAAATGAGTTTCATTCACATGTTTACCACTGATGTTGTTCAGCTACTACTGAACAACAGCGTTCAAATAAATTTGTCAATGTTAACATCATGTAACCTTTGCACTCCAATGTCAACAAATGAATTATTAGCACTTGCGCTCTCACACATTTACTATAGATGTTTCAAGTTCCGCTATTGCTAAAATTTTTCAAAGATATTGTCAATGTTACATGGTGTAACCTTTGCACACCAAGGAAAACAAATCAAATATTAGCATTTGCACTCTCCATGCTCTCAAACAAGTGTACTGGTAAATATACACGATATACCAGGTACCAGTATTGGTGTACAAGATATAGAGCAAGACAGAATCGTAACACCTGCAACCAACATGACCAATCCTTCCCTTCTCTCTCTCTTCTCTGTCATGGTCAAAATCTATCAGCAATTTAGTTGATGTTCTCTGGATTCTCTCTAAAACCTTGATGACCTGGGGACTACATCAGTCTGGTGCCTTTTACAGCCAATTAAATATACTGGAGGTAAATACAAAATTTAGCCTAATGACAAAAACTAGGAAAATTTTTGGGGAATGGCTAACAGCAGGGGACAGCCAAAAGGTAATCCGATAGACTTAAAAGCCTTTAATCTCATAAAGGAGCCTACTAGTAGTTAGGATTCATGTTACTGTTAAACATTAATAAGAAACCATATCGGTTTGAGGATTCCTATGCCACCTTCACATTTGACCTTAAGTGACCTTGAAAGGTCAAAGTCAAGGTCACTCAGCTTCAAAGCCTTATATCTTGTAAAGGAACTTAGACCCTATGTTGTTACTATTAAAAATACTAATAAGAAACCACATATATGGGGAGTATTACATGCTAATGGCATCTTCACATTTGACCATGAAAGGTCAAAGTCAGGGTCACTCAGATTTTGAAGCATTATCCCGTAAAGGAACATAGATTGACCCTAGGTTGCTTCATTCAGTTACGAGGACAAAATTCTGGGGCAATTTTTTCCAGCTAAGTCAGATTCCTGAAAAAGGCCCCCCAATTGGTAATTTAAAAGAGATTGGGCTTTTCGCCCCCATTGGAAAAAAAACAGCCTGGTCATCGTCAGAAGAAGTAGGTTGGTAGCCAATGGTAACACAAATACAATGGACCTCTATAACAACAGTTTATGTCTAAAATGTTAAGGTAAATTAAAACAAGACTGGATGTCCTTGCACAAGTGAAAAAAGATTGGTCTACAAACAACATCTTTATGAATGAGACTTTGTGTAAATATTGACGCTAGCTGATGGACATATATATATACATATAGCACCCTACTATTTATACTGCCCCAATAACTGCGTTAATAACTATCACATGAAAAGACTAAACATTCTACATATATTCAAAAAGGTACCAAGTCCATGTGAAGACAATGGTTAATTCTTAGGAATTACTGGCACTATAGTTATATCAAACAAACTAATATATTTTCCTATACTGCCTATAGTAAGTAGTACAGGTATTTGCCACGGAAATGCCCCTGTTTTGAGCCATTTTACTCTCAATTTGCCCATGCAAAAAGCCAGTATTACTTTCAAAATGCCTACAAAATTTATCCCTTGTGTTTTGGCAATGACGTTTCATGACAATAGTTCTAAAATTTTCTGCAAAGTAATGCCAAAGACTGACCTTCCCATAAAGTTTAGACCTTGGAAAAGAATTGTATGCATATTATATATCAATAGCTACAGAACAAATTACAGTTCAGAAAATACCCCAACAGTTACTTTCAAAATGCCCCCCAGAATTTGGATTTTTCTCTCCCGATGCCTATGCTGTGCCGGGTGTCCGTGGCACACCCCTACCACTTTTACATAGCAGTGCCTCCCCCGGGAGCAGGATGCCTGGTTATGGAGCTATTTTTTGTAAATTTTGTTTTAAACACTGTGTATCACTGGAGTAAGATCTAAAAGATCATTTACACAAATCAAGATGTGCCTTTATAAAAATCAAGATCTTAACAGGTCTTGTTCTTAACACACAAATCGGACAATGTACCTTATTTATTTATAAAAAGAAGCCAACGATTTTTTTTCAGCTAACCAAATTTCTTTAACATATGCCCTGGATGTATTTTTCTGCTTCCCCAAAATACACCCATGGGTGTATTTATAGATGAGCTTCTTTACGGGGGTTCCCACTAATTTACCAAAGTGTCATTTTGCTATTGAACAGGAAAATGTCGATTTCATTGACATTTGTTTCTAAATTCTACTGGTAGCCGGACTTTATGCAAAATGCCTCTGCATGTTTAGCCACAAAAATGTCCACGCCAGGCATATTTTTATCCTTTTTTCACTGACTATTCTATAATTTCAGTGATCATAGAACTCTGTTTGAGACATCCAACAAATAACTGGGGCGGTGGGGATCAAAGTTATGAAGCCAACTGACAATGTTTTGCCTAATGTCGATATGAATATAGTGGCCTCACGCCAGCGTTCAGAAATCTATCTAATCTAAATTATCCAGGGCAGGGGTTGTGTTCTACTCTATTATCGCTCATCGGCTACACTCAAAATATTCTTATTTATCGCTGTTTATATTTCTCCATTGTTGGGTATCCGTATATTGGCCTCTTCTTTTTACCTTCTACAATTATGAGTGTACGCCGAAAAGGATCCTTGGTTGCTGTAGCTATAGACTCCGATGAAAAAATGTATTTGATTATTTGTTGGTTTATGTTTATGACGACTGTACACCGCACGACTGCACCAGAAAACATTATTCTTAAAATTTCTTCTCGACACCTCAACACGGCTTCCTCTCGTATGTCTCTTCTCTTTGCTTCAGATTGCTAAAGATGAAAAGTTTAATATATTACGGACATGCAGAAACAATGACTTAATACCAGATGAAACCTTGTATCTCTATGAAATAACTATAGTAGCAGTATTAAGCAAAAGTTTGCAAAATTAAGACTCGATAAAGTGAGTGATATCGAAGTTTAACGGCACATCAACACCAAAGGGGTCGAACAGTGCCAAAACAGATGTAAACTGTCCTATGAGTCCTAACAGAGTCCACCAGAAATGTATGCCATGGTCAAATGAATGCAAAGTCTAAGACAAAAAGTCAAGTCACATCTTGAAAAAAAGTCAAGCAATGAACAAGGTAATGCCCACTATGGCCCGCGGCAAGCTAAAGTAGCTGGCTAACCTTTAACTAAAGGTCATTCCCCTATCCGCCACCTTGGGGATGCGCCGGGGTTGCTCTGTGGGCTGATCACCTGGGAAGATAGCCCAGGCTCCCCAGAAGACTCGATAAAGCTCGATAAAGCTGCAACCCATGTTAAAATAGTCGTTTGTAATGTACCTAATGATAATCAAATAGCCTTAAAACTTCAATTTGTAGGGACAAATTCAGATCTTTGAAGAGCTCTGCAGAAAAGACAGCAATTTTAGAAATGTGCATGATGACGACTCTATATAGTGTGTTATATTCTAAATCTTAATACTGAAGTAATCTCTGTTGTAAATGTGTACTTATTCTTTTGCAAAAAAATATATATGGCTTGACTGATGCTATTGGTTGCCAATGAACTGTTTTATGTCTTATGTCTTGCGCAGACCATGATAAAGGAAAGGGGCAAAATACTAATAGTGTGCATTTGAGAAAACATGATATGGGACACAGGCAGCAAATACCATTTAGATACAAGGTACAATGCAGCTGGTAATACCCCTACATATAATATACATGTATACAGAGATTTCAAATGTACGTCCCAGGTGTATGTCCCAGTAAGTCCTATACCATCTTGTTCTTCCTTTTTACTTTTTCGTCTCGTTATTTTCTTGTTAAAATGTTTTACTATGGAATTTGCATTATTATCTATGGAGCCATAGTCTGAAATAAAGAACATTTCCCATATAGCCCTTATATAATTGTACATGCATTCCATTTTCCCAACACAAAGGTATTTAAAATATGTTCCGTTATTAATGCTTACAATACCACTCGTCTTTAGACCACAATACCATTTTAGTGTGCATATTAGCTACAAGAACAGGAGAACCTAGCCTAGAACCTCCAGGACTAGCTATTTCCAAGGTCCCATTAACACCTAAAACATTTTCGATTCATTTTCGCTTAACTCCATTTTTGGTATGGTTGTCTAAAATGGATTTGACACGGGGTCACGTTCACGTTTAAACTGGTTGACACCATGCCCAGTTTATTGGTATTAGTTGCATACAACAGCTAGTCCCTGAAAATAAATCGTCCTGCTAAACCTGCATGGATTAAAGTTGTGACTTTATTCGTCTACCAAGTTGTTCCTCTTGCTGCCATTTTCCGTTGTTTACGTTGCCTCCATAATTCATGGGGATTCGTGTGCACAGGTCCTGGTACATATGCCTCAGTCTGTTAAAATGGATTCAGCTCCATGCATTAACACTATAGCTTCGCTTCCAACTAAAAGGGATCAAAACCACAAAAAAATTCTACCATGTTTTTTTTTTTTTTTTTTTGCTTTGGCTAGACTTAGTACAGGTGGAATAGGTGGAATGATAATACATGTAATAACAAACCCCAAAGGCTTAAATACACCCGAATTGAGGCACCAAATGCCAGACTGACCTTGTTTGATTGCACTACATAGGTGGCAGGGTGGCCATTAACACCAAGGATTACTTATGAGAGGCCAGCACAAGGACACGGTCCATAAACAGTACAAAGTTTAGACAGATCACAGCCAAGACTACCAATACCAAAACTCATTCTTCCCACGAACGGTGAAGGAGTAGAATTCCACACCAGACTCATTCACTGTCAGCCTAAGAGACATCAGGCTTCAAATAGTTTGGGCAGCGTGTATCCCCCTCCCTCCATGTGTCATGCTCGGATAGAGTCTCAGCGCACGTATAGGACAAGACAAGACACCCACATCTCTCTGTAGGTGTATACACACATACAGTTTACATTTAATTAAACTGGATATGATTGTTGTGACTATGTCGATTTCCAGGAACAATGTTTATATTGTGTTCTTTATATCGTGCGAATGGCAATCCGTGTGCTCCATGGCGTTGTGCAACACAGCTAGCGCGCGACGACCCCGGGGCGACGACGCTGGTAGCGCTTGTGCTGCCGCCCGGTGTGACACTGGCTTTACCGGGCTAAATGTCTGGGTGCAGATTTTCACTTTCCACTTTGCCGGCTAACCCGGCTAACATATGACCCTAACATATGCAATCCTTTAAGTTGAAAGTGTATTCTTTGTATTGAACATATAACGATGTGCGATATCAACTTGAGTGCGATCCTTTATGGAAAATGTGACCTTCGCTTGGTTTGTCACTGCTTAACAGCGTTGCATCTAAGCATTATTTTGGTAGTACCCACATTATCGCCCGCTTAGTAACACTAAACAACAGACTAAACTGACTAACAGATCAATCGCTCGGTGTGCTTTTCCCTTTTCTGCCGTTTTTACGAATGTGACTAACTCGAAAATGGCTCACCATAGACCAAAACGCACCGAAATTTAGCATGTGAGATATCTACATGGACAGTGACCTCAATCATATCAAGGGCTGAAGGTCATATTTATTGGGGTCATTCAGTGTACTTTTCTAAAAAAATTGGGTGTAACCAGTAGTCGGATAACCTAGCTCCTCTAGCCACTTTACTAGTGTTTTACACCTTCTGACTTGACCTGACATGATGACACTGCTTTCCGCAAGCCATGCTAGCATGTCGTGTAAAGCCAAAATTATAAGGTGTAAAAAACTAGTAAAACGTCTTGAGGAGCCAGGTGTTCCGGCTAGTGTAACCAGATAACTCGCTCATCATAGTGTGAAACGGACAAAAATCTGGGCTTCAGGGTATATAAGATATACAAGTGTGTACTTTCGATTGTAGCTGTAGCATTTGATGTTATATCCACACGTACTGGAACAGCACACATGCAGCTCTGAACGCGTTTTCTCTTCTTTTGTCTTTATTGTTCAATTGTTTCACAGTTATTGAACATAAGGACATCGTTCAAATACGCTGCACGAATAATTTGACATTCAACGTTGAAGTGTTCATCGTAATATTAGCATATATCGTGTAACATAGCATTTAACGTTGCGTTTAACAGTTCAAAAAATTCTCTGTGTGTCCTCCTACACTGAAGACCATCTTGCTTATGACAGAAATTTTCTACGTGTCTTCCCAGAAGGAGGACAATCACGTGATGTCTGATACATAATAACTCAAAATAGACAAGTGTCTGAGCAAAATAAAAAAGTCAGAAATATTCCAATTTCGAACCCAACAACCTTCTGTTTCAGCATTAAAGGGTCCTACACTCTACCAATTGAGCCAACATGGCAGTTCAGGCATATTGGAAATGAAAGCCTAACTGTCTGGCAATTTTGGCATTAACATTGATCTTGAACAACTTAGTTCTTGGCGCATTTTCTCCAAATAGGGCCATATAATACATTAAATACAATACAAAATCATGAATGGCCCATCATACACTGACAAAAAAATGGGCCCAGGGGATGTATGTAATATGCACATGGGTACTTTTGAACTTGCATATTCAGCATGCGATAGTCCAGGATGATATCTTATATACAGCAGATGAACAACTGCCCTGTATAGTCCCTCTGTCCATCAGACAAGTCCCAACTTTTCACTTTTCCCAAAATATATACATCTACCTACCTACCTACATGACCTATGCAACTTATGATGATTCATGACATATACGCTCCAATTCAGCGCACCTCTTCTGCTGGTTCTTGGCTCGCTATCATGTCTCATGAGTCAGGGCTCTGAGTACAACTTGGTAACGCCCGTGCGTGTATGTGGGCCTAGAGAGATCTCCAGGTGTTGGGTTGTCTTCCTGGTTGTAAAGCAGGAGAAGGGTGCGCCAGAGCTTGTCCAGATGATTCTTGAAACTGTTTATGTTGGGGGCTGCTATCACTTCATCTGGCAGGTTATTCCAGGTGTCCGTAAATCTTGTGGTGAATGAGAACTTCTGTACTAGTAGGGTTGTATTAGGTCTGAACTTGGCAATCTTCAAGGAATGACCTTGTGTGATCGGAGTTCGATCTAACAGCTTTACAAAGTTGCTGACCTCTGAATTGTATTTCCCAGTCAAGATCTTGAACATCTCTATCATATGTCACCCCTGAGTCTTCCATAGGCGAGACTCTGGAGCTGTAGTTTATGGAGGCGATCAGGATAGTCAAGTTTCTTCATTCCTGACAGCATTGTAGGCTAAGTTGCACAATGCTGAATGTTCTCTAAAGCTTCTATGTGCTTCTTAAGTTGTGGTGTCCATATCTGGTTGGCGAACTCTAGATGAGGACGTACAAGACTTTTGTATAGCTGATTGAAGTTTTCCTTGTCTAGGTGGGAGAAGGTTCTTCTTATGGTGCCTTAAGTACTCGATTTTTACCCAAAATGTGCTCCGGTTCACTCAGCCATTAAATGAGAACCTGGCAATACACAGAGAAAGCTATTGTAATTTGATCACCCGTGGCACCTTGTAGCGTGTATCCGGGTTTAATGTGTATGCTCCGTTGAGGAGTTCAGAAGGTGTTGGTGTGGTAGGTGTGCCAGGGGTAATAATATGTAAAGAGGTCCTTCTCTTGAGATACTTTGGCGATGGCCTTGCCTGTGTTACCAAGGTTGTAGGTACAGTTGGGGAACTCGGAGTTCTTCTGACAAATTCTCATGTATTTACACTTGTCTGGGTGTAGGTTGAGAAGAGATTCTTCAGTCTATGTGACTATGTCAGTGATATCTTGCTGCAGCTGGTGGCAGTCCTGTAGGTTGAAAATTGGCTTGAAGATTTTTGTATCGTCGGTGAACAGGTAAACTGATGAGCCTTGTTGTACCTGGTCAGGTAGGCAGTTGATATGTAAAGAGGAGGGGCCAGGAGCCTCTGTCAATCTCCAATTTATCAATGATGGATTCTTCATTTGTTAATAACAGATCCAGGAGGGATGGCGTGTTGGTACCTGTAGTACGGGTTGGCTCAGTAACTAGCTGACTTAAATAGCAGTCCCTGATTGTTCAATAAACTTGAAATCCCTGATTGTTCAATAAACTTGAAATCCACACTGGTTTCTGATGCTGGGCAAGTATATATGAGTATGAGTGTCCCACCTGATGTACAGGTAGATTAATGTCTCCAGTCACAATAAGGGGATGTGGCAGATACAGTCTGGAGTAGATCCAGTGGCAGGGTATTATTTGCTTGGCTTCGATAAAATTAGGGTAATTAAAGGTCAGTTTTCTCTTGTGAACAGGATATCACACATCAGAAATTCCTCAAAATGCACATCTGTTTTCACCATTCTTTATGTTGGGGAGTTGTGGATGTACAACAGTAGATCACAGCCAGCGTCTGGTGACATTAGATTCTTCTCTTCCATACTGTAGATTTCCAGTACATGTGTATATTACTCCTCGAGGTGAGGCTGAAATCGGAAGTTTTTGGGTCGGACTTCAGTTAAGGCACAGTTCATTTTATACACGCAAAAATAAACCTCTCCTCATGTAAAATGTGCTCAATATCAATATATTGTGGCATCTTGTACATTATTTGTAAGTGCTAACTACATGTAATGTTGAGCTGGTGATCGGTGCCCGGTAGGCCGGCGGCTCCAATTCTCGATATGATAAGTCTTTATTTAATCAAAATAGATAGAATAGTCAGAAGTAACTCAAATTTTTTATCTCTTATAAATATATTAGGTATAAATAATTATTTAGTGACAAAACTATTTCAAACATCTATCATCATACAGAATTTCTTGAATGTTAATATTCGATCATAGGGAGGAAGTGGTTTTCTTCAGTTAGTAGACCCCTATTCTCGATATTTAATTTGCATGGGTGGAATTTAAAAAAAAAACTGATAGTCTGCAATTAAGATACAATTATCATTATTATGCTGTACTATGTACCATCCTTACAAGTTGTTTTACATCCTAGACATTGTTTTTGGTCTCAATCATGTTTTAGTTTCCCATTGCTAAGACTGGATATTACTTGCTGTTCGCGAATGTTTGGTCATGGCTGGCCTTCTTCAGGGGTGATACATCAGGCCCTCAGGATCCATGACCCCACAACACCCTGTGTATGTTGCTGTAGGATGTTGTCATATACAATGTATGTCCAGAAAGTCATATTAAGCCCCAGATTGTACCCATCATTTCTATTCATGTCTGGTTTGTGTGTTCTTGTTTCCACTGCATGTACTGCCTCCCTGATTTTTCTTTGCCATGTGTTGGACTCTCTTGCTACATATATCGCTTTTACTTCGGCACCTGCGATCTTGTGTCTTTTCTTGTTTTTGTGCTGTGCTCTACTTTAACCTGTTAATTATTATTTGTTCTCTGATTTTTCAGGAAGAACGGCATGTATTGGAGCCAGGTCCTGGAGGTAAACATTTTCACTCTGTTTTGAAATAAATTCAGTTAACTAATAATGCGTAGGATTTAATATTCATGCAGGTGAATTTAATACTGTACATTCGTGTTTTATGGCTGATTGATTACTTCTGCTATACATCGTATGATCTTCTACATGTGTGTTTTGTGAATCTTTCTGTGGCACTTTGAAATTTTTTTTAATATTGGAAAATCCTAGCATATGCAACATCTTGAAAATGGCTGATTGTAGAGCAAAAGGGAAGAAAATTTGGGACTCACAGTCCAACGAACTGCATGTCTAAGGTACCGGTACTTTTCATGTCCAATTATTGGGGCATCCCGTCCCCCGACGGGATCCCCTATGGGCTTGCCGACTTTTTTTTTTGTTGTTCTTTTTTTTCTTCCGCCACACTTTCGCCGCACTTTCGGTGGCCGTTTGTTGTGAAGAAAACAACGGATTGGGCTAAAATTTTACACAACCATACTTATGGACATGCTTCAGGTGGAGGTAAAAAATATTTTCGGTGCGCTCATTTTCCATTGAGTTATGTGAGTAAAATTACTCAAAAAAGCATTCCGTAAGTCATAACAGAGAGATGAAAAGTCCGATTGGGCTGATATTTTGCGGAAACATGCTTATGGGCAGTCTACAGGGACAGTTAAAAAATGGTTTGGCTGAAGTCAATTTTCATTGAGCTATTTGAGTAAAAT
>JAAUYG010119226.1_pt1 | contig 11886 bp, 18 predicted proteins | sample 7278091 | NCBI WGS metagenome assembly JAAUYG01 (sample SAMN14350201, study PRJNA611818) | marine sediment metagenome | isolation source: surface marine sediment (0.6m) | place: French Polynesia: Moorea | collected 2018-08 | reverse complement strand
TACCATGTCTCCATCTCACAGGGTACATACTGTGTCTCCATCTCACAGGGTACATACCATGTCTCCATCTCACAGGGTATGTACTGCATCTCCATCTCACAGGGTACATACAGCATCTCCATCTCACAGGGTACGTTCAGGGGTTCAGGTCTTTACTGTTCTCTGGTATTTCACTGGTACATCACACCGGGTAGATACGTTAAGGGTTCGGGGTTTGTGTCTATTCCCTCAGATATACAGTGCCTGGGTTCCGCACACTGGTGCAACGCACTAACTCTGCAAGCAGTTTAGAGTCCTGTACAGGGTACATTTAGTGGTTCAGGTCTGTTCTCTGAAGTTGTGCCGAAGGATATGCCTGTTCACTGCCTTTTGTCTGACAGGAAAACAAAAGCGCAAAACAGGCAGGCTCCCTTTTGAAGGGTTTTACAAGGTTTCAGATCAGTTCCCAAAACGTGGCGTCCTCGGGGCCAGAGAATTAAGGATTCAGGGGACCCTCACGCAATGTCCAACCTGGACGATTAACAAATGCAAAAACATGAATCTGATTGATTTTTCAGACTCTGCAGCCGGCACGTCGGTCCAGCTGGTGGAGGCCCGGGATCCGGACAGCTCAGCGCAGCTCCGCTATTCGCTGCACGAACTCTCGCTACAAGCACGTGACCGCAACGGACAGCCAATAGACAACCCCGGACCCGTTTCTGTGAGTATTCCCCTGTTGGTCAGTTTGATAAATGAGAATTTTAAAGCCAGCTAGAGGCTAGACTCGAACAGATAGCCTTCGGACCCCGACTTCAGCTCTTTTCTCAACGTTTCCGGTTTCTGAAAACAAATGGTGTGAAAAGTCTTTTGGTCAGGTCAAAGAGACGGTGCGTCCTCCAGATGGGAGAGACGGAAATCTCAGATCCGTCCTCCCCACTCCAAAAAAATAATAAAAAAAAAAAAACAATTTGAATCCCAGGAACAAAACCTCGGATCGCTGCTTGGAGACAAATCAAGCTGCAGTCGGGAATTCGCCCACAAATTGACCGAAGGCGTACTTGCCATTTGGGGTTTTAACGCCCATCCTCATTCTGAATCTGCTCCTTCTGTGAATTCACAACTTTTGTTGGTATTTTTCAACCGTGCCTGCGATGCCTTACTTGCGGCTGTGTGTTTTCAGGGTTTGTTCCAGATCGACGAAGGTTGAAAAGGTTCAGCGTCTGCATTCAGGGCTTCAGTCCCCGGAACTATTTCTCGGATCTCGGCTTGGAGATCAATCAAGCTGAATTTATGAATTCACAACTTCTGTTCGTATTTTTCAGGGTGTGTTCCAGATCGACGAAGTCTCAGGTCTGATCAGCACGAAGACTGTTCTGCGCATGAGCACGGCTGCGCAGTACAGCTTCACCGTGGGCGTGCGCGACTTGGGAGCCCAGGACCCGCCACTAGCGCAACAAACAGCCACAGGTAGGGAAACCAAAAGACGTAGGGTTGTGGACCCATAATGGGTTCAAAGGGGGCCAAGTGCCCAACAGGCGCTTTTGGCTCCCAGAAAGACGGAATTGACCAAGTGCTTTCACGCAGATTAACAAGAAAGATCAAAGGTGGCAAGTTGAATTTTCAAGAAAAAAAACGCCGCCTTTTGGCGTCTTTGTGCCCGTGTGAAACTGCCTTTGAACAATACATGCGTTTTCCCTTGCTCAAGTCAGAAGAAAACCATGGTTTTATTTGACAGCCACGGTGATCGTGTACATCCTGTTTAATTCCGGCGACCCGGAAATACCTCAGCCACCTGGTGGCGGGAGCGGCACTGACCGCTTCACTACAGCGCGGGAAGACGCTCCTATTGGCTCAGTGATCGCCGCCATTGTTGCGCGCACCCCTGGAACTGGTGACGTCATCAGGAACTACCAGAAAGCACCCGGATCTGACCCCAGGAACTACTTCACTGTGGAGCAGCAGACAGGTCAGGAAATCCAGATTCATCCCAAACTCAGAGTATGACAGTCATTCCAGGAAATGGGAAACTGTCAAAGAAATTGGTCACTGGTCACTGGTCACCAAAAAACGCCAAATTGTGTCTTTTCCTTGTGGGAAACTGCATTTTTGAGACTTGTGCAAATAAGGTCGTGTTGTCCGCTGAAGTTTTGAGCGCAAACAAAGGTTCCTGGAATGTGATGGTTTTGTGAAAACAAAACATTTCCTGGAAAAAAGACCAACACCATTCCACCCAGTCTGGCGACAAGATAACAACAAGTGTTATTTTCTGAAAGAAAAACGTTCAGTATGCCATCCAGCCAAACACAATATTGCTACCTTCTTGCGCACAATTTTGTCCAGGTGACACTGGGCAAACGAATACGTGATGAAACGCATGGCAACTGGTCCCGAATTGCTTGGACGAAAAAGAACCATTGCGTGCACATGAATGAAAGAACCATTTTCAGATGTTGAGTCTGAGTCTGAGTTTGAGCCTAAGTCTGAGTTTGAGTCAGAGTCTGAGTTTGAGTCTTAGTTTGAGTTTGAGTCTTCGTTTGAGTTTGAGTCTTCGTTTGAGTTTGAGTCTGAGTCTGAGTTTGCATCTGAGTCTGAGTTTGAGTCTTAGTTTGAGTTTGAGTCTTTCACGCAGGCACGGTGAGGTTGGCGCGCGGGTTGGACTTCGAGACGGGGCCGCGCACACTGGAACTGCGCGTGCGCGCGTTAACCGACGACGTCCCGCCGCGTAGCGCGGACATCACGCTTCACGTACAGGTCCAGGACGTCAACGACAACAGACCCATCTTCGCACAGGACGTGAGTACTCAGGAACTGGATCACCCTGAAACTACGAAACAATGGGTCTGCAAATCCCACAAGGCTCCATCCACACTGGACGCGACGCAAGAAGCGAAGCAACCATGGACGTGAAAAGCCCATTGTTGCAACAGAAGTGTCCACACTGCACACCAAGTTTTTAATGTGTGCATCAAAATGGGACTAGTCCTATTTCTTTGCACCACTCATCCTGTGTGGATGGGAAGACAATGCAAGTCGAGTTCGCAAAAGGGAACGAAAAGCCTCCTTTGTTGAGGATGAGAGAGTAAACACACCCATCTTTTCTGTGTTTTTCATCTTGGTCACCAAAAGCCAAAACCCTTAAAAGACAAGTTCAGTCCTGGGGGGAAGGGAATATTTTTGATCAGACACTTTTAATTAATTCCTTGTTTGTCGGACGTGAATTGTGCAGAGAAAACTGAGTTGTTTCCTTCGTGCCTGTCACGTGACATTACGTTTTGACCAATCGCGTTGCAGAGTTACGAGTTCCGGGTGTCGGAGCTGCTGTCGGCGCCTGCGCAGTTCGGCATCGTGACGGCGGAGGACGCCGACTCGGGCAGGTTCGGGCTTCTCCGCTACAGCCTCGTCGGGCCCGCCGCCGATCTCTTCTACGTTGACCCAGTTCGGGTGAGTCTCCTGGTAAAAACGCCCCCCGCCCCGAATCTGGTCCTCAAAAATGTGTTCCCTACCCTTTCAGCCATGAGATTTGGGAACGTTCCTTTTTGTGACAGTTCCAAAATCCCACAACACTGGCACAACCCCTTGGGATCCACAGTGACTCTCTTCCGAGGGCCTGTCTTGGATCGCCCCGCCTTATCAAAGGTCTGTAACAGCTCAATCTCAGCATTCTTGCAGGATTCACAGACCTGTCATCGCAGCGTTAAGATTGTCGTTTGTTGATCCGTTCTTTTCACCCCTACCCCGCCCCCAATGTGACAAGTGGCTTTCTTGTACGGGATCTTCGTCTGACCCGAAGGTATCAAGTCATTGGACTGATGTTAAGACTTCTCCTGACAGCTACAGAAATCCACAAGCAAGATGGAAAATGTCCTTGTTTTCCAGAACAGTTTTTCAACTGTCGTCTCAATCTCAATTTTCGCTCAGCCGGAGTTACAGCTGTACTTCTGGGCTTGATGTGATGTTTGACTTCTCTCCGTCACAGGGCTACCTGTCGCTCCGAGAGAACGTACGACTCGACTGGGAACAGATAAAGAGCTATGATTTCTTCGTCGTCGCCACGGACAACCCCGCGAAGCCGGGTCTACCGCCCTCCATGCAGCAGTCTTCGTCAGTCAGGGTAAGTTCTTCAGGTTGCGCGGTGGCCCTATGGAGTCATGCACGTGTCGTCGTGCATTCAGGCACTCACTGATACTGCGACATTCACAACACCAGTTCTTCCGTTTTCCATCCCGTGTTCTAGTCGGACAAGGCAACAAAAGAAAGCTTCACTCCGGACCCTTAGTAGAACCTCAACAAAGGCAAAGCTGGAGCATGGAGAGAGCTTTGCAGCTTTATTCCCCAAAGCTCCACGTTGCCAAGAACAGCTTTGTTCAACACAACATGTTGCCAAGAATCAAAAATTGCGAATTTGATGTTCACATTTTCCGTTTTCACACTTCCTCCGCTTTCACACATCCTTTTTTCACACTTCTGTGTTCACACTTCCATTTATCCACTTCTCTTCACACTTGTTTTCACACTTCTGTTTTCACATTTCCATTTTCACACTTCTGTTTCTCACGGCCTTTTTCTTACTGTTCCATTTTCACACCATTTTGACATTTCCTGTTTCACACTTCCAATTTTCCCACCTCCGTGTTCACACTTTTCAGACGCGGGTTGTGGTTCTGGATGAGAACGACCATGCGCCGCAGTTTGAGCGCCGGGAGTTCCTGTTCAATGCCCAGCAGGACACGCTCGCGGGCACGGAACTCGGCGTCATCTCCGCCACCGACGCCGACACCGGAAGCAACGCCCGCATCCGCTACAGCATCACCGACGACCCGTCCGGCGGTACGTAACACGTGACGTTACGTCATTGACGTAAAGTGACGTGCAGTAACCATGAATTCATCAATTCATCACTGACCCCATTCTGGCTTGCTCTGATGCGGCACTCAGAATTTGTCCTTCATTCTGCTTTGGTGTGCAAAAAATAAGCCCGCAGTGACAGCCGGTCAGACGGCAACCCTAAAACAACGCCAGAAAGAAAGTGTCCACACGTCTGTTGTTCATTAGCTGGCTGAAATTTCCAAAACGTACAAAAGTGTACAAGCAATGGAAACGCACACCTAACCCAAAACACACGCATAAGTACACCAAGGTTAAGGTACCTAACCCAAGATAAACAGGCACAGCTGAGCAGCTTAGCAGCTTAGCAGAGCTCCACTGCCACCCTATAAAAAGCCTTGCTAATGCTAACCCACCAGAGTATGTTGACACACACACACATCCAACTGGCTACCTGCGCCCTTAAGAACTCCACACTGATTTCTCGTTGTAATGAGATTCACATCTTGTTTCCTGTTACAGGGTTGTTCGGGTTGGACCCAGCCTCGGGTTCGGTGTTCATGCGGCGCTCACTAGAGGGGGTGAGGGAGCCTGTGTTCCAGCTGCAGGTGGAGGCACGTGACGGGGGATTCCCGCCTATGGTTGCCAGGGCCGTCGTCACGGTGATAGTGGAGGACCCCAACGGCTACACCGGGCAACCCAGGTTCCTCTACCCACCGCAAGATGGCACTGTCGTCAAGGTGCCAGAGGTGAGAACATCCTCATTGTCCTGGAAATTTTGTTGTACAAAACAACAGATCATTGTGACATGATTGCTCCAATTTGTACTCCAGCTGTGCAGAGCGGCTTCAAGCTGTCACCTTGCCCATACTGGTCATCGCAGTTCCAAGGTGTAAGGTGCAACTCAGAAAAGCGTACCTCCTGCTTAATTCGAAAAAGTAATACCATGAAATCAACACAAGTGAATTTTGAATTTGGCAGGCAAGAATAACACATCAGAGATCAACATGTGATTTCCATGGGACTTTGAATCAGCCAGGAATTCAGTTTATCCATTTTCGGATGAGACGGGACCCACCACTTCTTGTTGTTGCATTGACTACGGGAGGGCACAAACATCCTTCCGGGCTGGGGAGCCCCCCTCCCCAAGCTACAGGCACTTTCACTGCTAAGAGACAAAGATCTAATCCCACGTGACGATCGCACGGCATCGATGCTGAGAAGCGCCCTTGTTCAGGAGTCACGTTGTCACCCTCCTCCTTTTTAGGCCGAGCGCGACGAAGTCTTGACAGCCTTATGGAGTCATGTCTTCGTCATCATTGTCATGCATGACCATCTCCCTGGGGACCCCCCAGCCCAGAGGAGTAACCAAGAGGGGGGTCTGATCACATTACATTCTCAGGTAGATCTAATGGAATCACATGATCGCGTGATGGAGTCACCGAGTCAGTGAAAACTTGGTGGTACGTCCTGGTTCAACCAAGCAGAGCAGCATTTGGAGTAACCTTGCCACTTGCCACCCTCTTCATACTTGTCATTGCATGTGTCACTCTGGTTTGCTTGCTTGTTGTTACAGGGAGTACGGGAGGGGACGAACATCACCCGTATCGTGGTGCAGGGCCCGCAGGACGGCACCAAGTGGGCGTTCTACTTCGTGGGCACGGGCGCCCCGGGTCCCGAGGACCTCGACTCCTTCCGTATTGACGCCGTCACAGGTATCATCTCCCTCCGGCGGCGCCTCGACCACGAGCAGCAGCGCCGCTATCAGGTCAGCGCCTTCAACGGCGTCATCATGGCGTTCTGCCGCACGAAAAGCGCAGCGAACCAGAGCGGCGATTTATTTGAGTCCTGGTGCCGTCGTCATGTCATCATACCCCTTGCCTAAACATGGCTGCCCATGCATGATCTAAAAGGGTGGCCCCCTCAGTGCCACACCTTGTGGCAAATATTGGACTGCTTGCTCACACGTTCAATGCTTACAAGCGCCCTTGTGTGGATGATAGCTGTAAACTGGGGAGGCCAAATGGAGTCATTCTCGTGTTGTCCTTGTTGTTGTCATGGTTATCGATGTGGACCCCCTCCCCACCACCACGACCATGCTGTGGCCTCTACCCGCTGGGTCAGAACCCTCCTCTATGCTGGTCCTGCAGACCATGGACCCCGCTGCCTTGGCTGCCCCTCCCCAATAAAGTGTCTGGGAATGATTAAATGGCAGGCCACATGACGCACAGTTTCTGAACCGGTTTTTATTACAGCTGATAGCAGGCCTGTAATCTCTCCATGTTTTTTTAATCATGGTTTTATTCCAGCTGACAGTGGGCTAATAGTGTCTCACCACACTGACAGTTAAATTCTGAACGATGGTTTTATTTTTGAACCATGGTTTTATTACAGCTGATAGTGGGCGTGTCTGACCGCACTGACAGCTCCGTGGAGCCCGGAGTGCGCCGCTTCTACATTGAACTCACCGACAGTGACGACAACGACCCCGTCTTCATCGGCTGCCCACAGGTCAGTGACGTCATCGCGTGGTTCTATCTTGCCTCGTGCGTGGTTCTAACTCATTGACTAGAATATGAAATCCTGTCTCACATTTGAACAGACTGCTTATTTCCGATTCAAATAAGCAATCTTCACACGAAAATGTGTCCTGGTGTCCTGACAGAGTTGCTGGGTCCACTACTGATTTCCTGGTAAGGGGAGGTTGCACCCACCTGACTTCTCTGCTAATTTCTGTGTTATATGCAAGAGGGAACAAAAGGTTGTTAGAGATCAGGAGCTGTGTGTGTTACTCTGTTGGTTGTTATGTCACTGTGGCAGAGGAATAGCCTGTTGGAACCAAAGTCCCTGTCCTGACGGACTCAGCAGCCTGTTTGCTGTTTGCTTTGTTGGTTTGTGTGCAGTCTGTTTCATAGTTGTCACCTTCCCCAATGCAGGTCAGCACCAGGAGGCTGTGTGAGGTGACCATGTCAGAGGGACAACCAGTGGGAACCAAGTTTCCCAGCCACACAAGCTCGTGGCTATGTTTTGTTTGCTGCTGTATTCCAGGTTGACTACAGAGGAATGAGGACCTAAACGTAGCACAAGTTGATTTTGTTTGATGTATCAGTTTGTTTTCATAGTTGTCGCCTTCGTCACTACAGGTTGGGAACAGGAGGCTGTGGGAGGTTACCATGGCGGAGGGACAACCAGAGGGCACCAAGGTTCCCGGCCTGACGGACCTACGAGCCTGTGACGACGATGCGCCGCCCAATAACCGACTCTACTACCACATCACGTGTCAGTACTTTCTCTGGTGTCAGAATGATTCTTGGTGAGAAGTTGCCCACAAGGAGACCATCTTAGACCAAAATTCTGCACAAACTCAATGTCTTTTTCCAAAATGCCTGCAAATGACACCATTGCCCGTCTCCGTGTGTTGCTGGCCATGCATAGATTCACACATTGATGGATTATTGTCGTGGATGAAGTTCCAAGTCAGCTATGGCATGCATGGTCATGCATAGTTTCTGTGACCACTCCTCACTTTGCTGTTTCATTGCGTTGGCTGGGACCACCGATGTCCCTGTGAATCCAGATCTGTGATCAGAAAAAAGACACATGTTCTCCCTGACTAGTCAGGAATCACTCTCCTGAGATCTGCCTAGAATATCACACATCTGACCGTGCATGGCCTGGAAAATGTTGGCCTGAAATCTTGTTTGAATCACAAATTCAAAAATGCCATCTGAAATCTGATATTGGCACAGTTTTTAGAAGAATGTAACACATTCTGCAGGTTTTGTTTCCTATGAAAGGCATCAATGCTTACATGAGTTGATCACGTGATGCAAGCCTCGACGCCGGCACAGCGCCCTTGTTGATTCCTCCATCACGATGCCACGTGTTTTGCAGGCGGAAACGAGCCGGACCGAGACGGCGCTCGGCCGTTCTTCATCGACCGGGCGTCGGGCGTCATCACGACACAGACGGCGCTCGACCGGGACGCCGTCCGCGATCACGTGATCTGCGTCACCGTCAACCGCGACCCCAACTACAGCTTCCGGTAACATTGCGCATGCGTGTTTTATTCTTTTTTCCAACAGCCACCAGAGGGCATTGTGAGCTGCACGGGCAATTCTATTGGCTGTTGGATGTGCAGTGTTGACGGTTCTTTCAGTTCTGAATTGGTGCCAAATTTTTGAAACGTGACAGCTGCTGTTGGCAGGATAGCCCCTAAAAAGGCAAAAAGACGCCAGAAATAATTTCCCAACCATTAAATCCCCTTTATATACTGGGGTTTTCTTGTCTTTTTTCTTCGAGACGAAACAGTTCAGGAAAAGGTCAGCCAGATGCACTTTCGTGACAAGAAGGTGACCATGGGTGACTGTTGGTCATATGATGGTGATGGTGAATTCCTGGGAAGGATGCTGGCCCTGAAAACGTGTCCCTGTATGCATCTGCAGCTGTTGTTGTTTGCAGGTTCCCGGGCATACCCAGTGACGCTGAGCTGCAGCAGGACGACGCCACGGTGAAGGTGGTGGTGCGGGTCACAACCAGGGGAGGCGGCGGTGCTGGAGGGACCGTGGTAGGCGGTGGAGGGGAAGGCAAGACCCCCGGCAGCACGGGCCAAGGCGCCGGGGATCGACCCAACTTCCTCGGGCAGACGGCCAACACCGAGACCATCACCAAAGGTACGGGCTGTGGTCGCTGGCGATTTGACTGGATTCAAGTTCAATTCAAGCAGGAATGGCCGCGCGGCCTGAGAAACGCCCTTGTTGTGCGATGTCCATTTGTGGGCAAAGCACCAAGCAGTTGGTATGGGGGTCGGCCATTTTGTGTTTTTGGGATGTCACACTTTTTAGTTCCCCCCATGTGACCTAGCTCAGCGACCGACCTGGGGTCCCACCCCCCCCCAAAAATGGGAATGCACCCCTTATGGCACCTTAGATGGATGTCCCACTTGATACCCCACCCCACCTAGGCTGGAATAGCAATACTGGCACTGCGGTTTACCTTACCCGTTATTTTGAAGGTTTGATTTCGTCGACGCCATACCACACCGCCCTGCTGCGCGTCATCATGGTGGACGAACAGACCATGTTCGTCGGGGACGCCGTCTACAATATTGAGTACCAGAACTACTACACCAGTGACGTAAGTTGACGGAACGTCTCATTATTGAGTACCAGAACTACTACACCAACGACGTAAGTTGACGGAACGTCTCATTATTGAGTACCAGAACTACTACACCAGCGACGTAAGTTGACGTGATGACGTACATGACGCAAGTTGACGTTACGTCTCATTCGGGACTTTTAGCTTCACGTGGAGCAAAAAAACGTGCACGAATACGTGCTTTTCAGGGTCATCAGCCAATCACAGTTCTAAGCAGATTTACATTGAGATCAGAGCGCGTTTGCATGGGGTTATTTTTTCTCAGACGGCACTGGTTCAAGAGTTCGGCACTGTCAATTTTCACTGTTTAGAACTGGAAAGTACATTGTCTGCGATTTCTGCTGAATTCCCGCTAGTCCTCTATTCCACCCTCATGACCTGCATCCTCTCCTGTCCGTCCAAGTTCCGTCACCGCAATGAACCACATTCCTTGAACATGTGTCTCATGAGCTCTTCAACCTCAGGAGGTGACCTATTCCCCAGGCGCCTTCAGTACGGGAGAGCGGGACGACATCCTGTACCCCAACCTCCCGACCTGCCACTCTCAGTGGCTCTGCCCACCCACCCATACCTGCTTGCTCTGAACATTAATGGGGGTTATATTTTCAGGAGGTGACCCAGTCCCCAGGAGCTTTCAGTATAGGAGAGCGGGACGACATCCTGTGCCCCAAGCTCCCAACCTGCCACTCCCAGTAACCCCCAGATTGCCCTCCCATGTCCAACCGCAGATGTGTAGCTGGTAAACAACTGTGTTCTTGTCTGTTTACCTCAGGAGGTGACGCAGTCCCCAGGCGCCTTCAATCTCCAACGCACCACGACCACCAACCTTGACTACCCTTCCATACCATGCCCCATCACAGCATCACAGACACGCATGCGTGCAAATAACTGTATAAAAAGAATCTATCATCTCTTTGCGCACTGCAGGAAGTAACGCAGTCTCCAGGCGCCTTCAGCATCGGGGAGCGGGACGGGATCCTCTACACGAACCTGCCGACGTACCGCGACCACGAGGGCGGCTACTTCCGGTTGAAGGTCGTGTCACGTGACGCCGCCGACGCCGACAGCGCCCTCTGCCGCGACGAGTTCAACCTGCGGCGCCAGTGCAGCGAGTCCTGCAACTGCCTGGAGCAAGTGTTCACCGTACGTCAATTCTTTCAATATTTAAGAACGGACAAAGAGCGCTGGAAAGTTACGAAGGCACTTGCGTAGGAGGGGAAGGGTCTTGTTTCATTTGGCAAAAGAACTGAATTTTTAAAGAGGTCATGTTTCTCGAAGGGAATTTCAACATTGAAATTTGTACTCGGAACCAAAGCTCCGTATCCAGTGTAAAGTTTCACATTCTGCCCTCCCCCCCAACAAAATCAATGCCCAAGGCGAAATCGTCCTCAAACAAATGTAATCCAAAACAAACGAAACGTTTACAACGTTTACGTTCACAAGTTCAGTTATTCACGGTGCATGGACATTCATTCATTTGTCGCTCTCCAAAAGCCCTTGTTGGACCATCCCGATATGCCTTTCCGAGAGACGTTTTCAGAAAAATGTGGAAAAAATTCCAAACGTTTCTGTGCCATTTTGCAGAATAACGTGGGGCTTGATTACGTAATTGTTCATCACCCCTTCAGGAGGTCCTCATGCCAACAAGTGTATCTATCTGGCTTGTACTGGCAGTGAATGAACCGTTCTTTGACTGGGTCTTCCCCATTCATGACGTGGCGCACGTAATTGTTGTAGATTTACGTGGTACGTGAAGACGAGAACTACAAGTACGTGTTCAACGCGCGTCCGGAGCTCGTACGTGAACGTCAGCCTGCGCTCTTCCAGTAAGTATTTCCAGTGCAGGAAAAGAATCAACTGAGCTTTCTTCAGTTTCAAACTGCGAGTTCTCTCTCTCTCTCTCTCTCTCTCTCTCTCTCTCTT
>JAAUYG010057921.1_pt1 | contig 11887 bp, 12 predicted proteins | sample 7278091 | NCBI WGS metagenome assembly JAAUYG01 (sample SAMN14350201, study PRJNA611818) | marine sediment metagenome | isolation source: surface marine sediment (0.6m) | place: French Polynesia: Moorea | collected 2018-08 | reverse complement strand
CCAGCGCCTGCGACACGCCCGACCCCGACTCCAGTCAGTGTCACGTGACCGAATTGCAGCTTTTCCAAATCACAAATTTATTTTCAATCGAAATTGTGACTGAGAATTTGTTCCCAACATTCCCGCTGCATCCAACATTTCTGCTTTAAATTTTGAAAATTCTGTTTGCCACAAGTTTTCTTCCCAGTTGGAAATTTTAGTTTTAAACTTGGCCATCCTGTGACTGAAACTAGATTCTTCTCGGTGTTTCCAAAATGCTCTCCTTTGGTAACTACTTTGGCCCATTCGTATCCAAGACTTTGTGAAGCAACATCTGTGTGAACTTTGAACTTTGCCTTTCAGGAACTGAGTGCGACAAGATAGACGTGTGCCTGATAATCGACTCGTCTGAGAGCACGGAAGAAGCAGACTGGCCCGTGGTCGTGCAGTTCGCTGGAAGGGTAACGATTCCTTCAGATTGTCACTGTTCCTAAAACGTCATGTTGTCAAGGATGGATGATTGACAATTTAGTCGGACATCAGTCTTGACCTTTTGATAAACACTCGATATATATAACTAAAAAGAAAGAAAACAAAAAAAGAACGCGGGAATCTACAGAATCCGGACAGGAGCCAACTTGCAAGCAACTTCAAGGTTGCCAATTTAATTGTGGAGAAGTCCTGATTCTATGGCGGTTCTGACCCACTTGCAGATACTGGAGGCGCTGCCAACAAGTGGACCAGACGCTGCGCGAGTCGCGGTGGTCGTGTTCTCACCCACTGCGCATGTGCACTTCACCCTGGATTCCTACAGCTCCACATCCGACCTCGTCGCCGCCATTGCGCGTGTCCCGGGGCAACCAGCCGGAAGTAGGGTGCATGCCGGGACACCAGGCGCCAGAACCCAGTGCTTCCGGTCCGAGCGAGGCGACCGCCCAGATGCCAGGAACGTAGGTATTCTGGTCACCAGAGGAGACGATGAGGATTTGGACATGGGGCGTGCTGCCATCCAAGAAGCTCTACGACTCCGAAACATTGGTATGTTTCTTCTGCGTGTTCCCTCTGAAACATTGGTGGAACACCGGACAAAGAAAGTCACTGTCCTGAAAGGGTCCTTAAAAGCGCCAGTGTTGACACCTTGTTTCTGTTCCAAACCAAATTACCAAGAATGAAGTCACTGTCGTGAAAGGCAACAGACACCGCAGTGTTCACCACCGTGTTTGTCTGTTCCAAATAGAAACACCTTGGATGGAATTCATCCCGTCGTTGCAATGAAGTCTTTTGACCCAAATTGAGAATTCCTTCACTCATGAACTACAGAAGAATTTTGTTCGTTGTGAGTTAGTTTCTGCCGGTATGTATGTTTGCTGTGTGTTGCAGGTGTGCAGCTGATCACGGTGATCGGGTCGGGGCGGCCGGACCTGCTGCAGGGGCTGTCGGAGCCGCCGCTCCTCAAGGGCCGCGATTACTTCCTCGTGCGCGACATGCGCTCCCTGCCCAGCACTGCCCCGGCCGTCGTCCGCAGCGCCTGCTCCCCTCCGCCCAGACCTGCAAGTGAGTTTCATTTGACAAAATGTTGGTGGGACAATTGTGCACCAAGACCTGCAAGCGAGTTGTTCGACAGAATGTTGGGACAATTGTGCACCTAGACCTGCGAGTTGTTTGACAGAATGTTAGTGGGACAGTTGTGTTCCCAGACTGGCAAGTGAGTTCTGTTTGACAGAATGCAGTGGGTCAATTGTTCCATCAGGGATTGGGTAGAACTGCAGAATTGCAAGTTCGGGTGTGGCTTGAAAAATCTTTTTTCCTACCCATCACCAGAATGAGGTGTGGGCAAGTGCACGAAATTTTTCCTCAACAAAAATGAGCTGGCTCAGTTTTAATTGTGGCTAAATTCAAACAAATACTAAAATACTATTTGATCCCTCAGACAACTTTGATACCAGAATGGAAACTACGTGAAAAGTCATGATCCTTTGCGTTTCAGACTGCACCAACCCGGGGGACATTGCTCTGGTGTTGGACACGTCTGGAAGTGTGAACCAGAAGAACTTTGACATCATGAAGGCGTTTGTGCAGGTGAGAACCCATTCCTGTTCTGTGCGTGATGCTTGCATGTCCCCGTTTGGATTCAGGAAAGCAGTTTTTATCCCCCATTTTGAGTCGACGACCCTGAAAACAAAAATTCCAAACTTTCTTGCTCTGAGTATCTGAGCTTGTACAAAATGTGAGACCTTGTAATCCTTGCAGTTCACTGGGCCTTGGTGACTGGGGTTATATCTCGAGACCAGATAGTGGATGGGTTAGGTTTGCTGCTTCGAGTCGTGCGTGTGATCTCATTCCAGATTTAAGAACAGAAATACCCAAAGTTGTCAGGTTGGGTTTCCCAGACAGATCTCATATTTCCATTCTGGATGATCAGTTGTCTCCATTCTCTTTTGTTTCCGAGATCTTTCTATTTTGTTGCAACAGAATTTGGTTTGTTCGGTGGACTTATTACATTGCTTATACTGACATAATCATATTTACTGGAAACGCAGAGACAAAATTTAGGGGTCCAGCTAAACCTTTTGACAATTTTTGAAACAAATGAATTTGCGTCGGTTGGGGGACAAAAATTAAGGTAAACGTACGACAAACAAGAGAACGAGACAAAAACCAAGTTAAATGCAGAGATCGCCTCGTTGTTGTGTAAACTGCATGTCACATGTTCTGTGCAGGAACTGGTGCGGGAGCTGGACGTGGCACCGGGCGGAAGGGGGCGCGTCGGCGTTGTCACCTACAGCACCGACGCCACCAAGATGATCGACGTCGGACAGTACACGGACGCCAATCGCCTCGCCAGCGCCATCAACGAGGTACGAACAAAGTGCTGCGAATTATTTTAGCGTCCGTGAAGATCATGAAAAAAACCCCACAAAAACATAAAATAACACGCACAAAATTTTCCTGAAAAATAACCTTGTTGGTGAAGCCAAAGGTGAAATAAATCCTAATTTATTTGTGTGCAGTAGGTCAGATGAAATATTTGTGCAACACAGCTGAGTTCTTCCCAGGCAAATACTTTAGTTCACCTTTCTATCATTTTCTTGTGTTGCAATCTGACTGTACACAACTTTGCCGCGAAATCAATTTGCCTCGTTTTGTTGCTGAAATGATCGTACAAGTGAAAAAAACCCTGAAGTTTGTGGAATAGATTATGGTCGCTGTGGTTGCAGCTGCCGTACGAAGCCGGTACGACGAACACGGCGGAGGCGCTGAGTCTGGTGCGCCGGGACATGTTGCCGCCGACCGCCAACAGGGGGCGTCCCAGCGTCATCGTGCTCTTCACGGACGGCGGCAGCAACAACTACACGCACACCCTGCTCGAGGCAGCCATGGTGAGAATACAACGAAGCGATCTTGCAATCTGAAAGAAGGGGTTGGGAAGACATCCCTGCTGGGAACCACAGACGCCATGGGGTTTGAACACCCATTGAACCCTTGGGCAAACAACCCAGGGCCTGAACTGGTTTAAACACTTGCACTCTTCAGCGCATTTGTAATGTGTTGCCCACTGCTGCAGTAAAGTGCAGATTGACTGTGCCATCAGTTCCTGCTCTTATGTCCCGAGTTGATTGGTCATGGAAAGACTGATGCCACTGCAATGATTCTTAAGCCGATGGGATATGGACCCTGGCACAGCTGTTTTACCAAGTAGTCTTTTATTCTACAGTGTAAACTACAAAAAACCCAGCTAGGCAAAGAAGGCATCGCCAGGAATCAAATCTGCATGCAAAGTGACACTGGGCGCACACTGTTTGGTTCTGTTGCAGGATAAAGAGATGGGGATCCACATTCTGGTGGTGGCGGTCGGCAACTGGCTGAACCAGCTTGAGATCCAGTCCATCGCCTCCTACCCGGCCCAGAGCAACGTGTTCCAAGTGCAGAACTTCTCCAGCATCAGAACCATCAAGTCTCTGCTCAAAGACGCCATCTGCAACGGTACGGACATTCTTGGCGTGAAGGTTCCCCGTTGCTCCGACTTCTTATTCCTCACAAATATATACCTTAGAAACTGAGATTCTTTCCAGAGACTGAAATAATTTGTCACTGCTGTCTACACTCTCTAGGTCAATCACAAGATTTTTTGAAGGCCTCGAGGGCTTGAGTTTCCTGTCTCTGCAATCTTCGCAAACTGGGAGGTGGAGATTGGCCCCCAGAACTTGGCTTGATGTTTTGATCTCAAACGCGTTGAGGTGAATGCTAAGAACCTACCTTCTGTGGCCCTTCAGATGCGGACGACTGCGCGTCCGGTCCGTGTGAGAACGGCGGGTCGTGTCGGGACGGAATCATGATGTACACATGCGAGTGTCGCCCCGGGTTCGCCGGCAACAACTGCCAGTTCCGTGAGTACCACCTTCCACGCGTCGTCGTCTGTGATCGTCCTGACTTGCACAAGGACAGGGGTCCAGAGGGTGGGACTGTGGCGCAGGGCTTCACCTTTGGAACACAAATGCCACAAGGCCAAAAGAAATCCTGTCGTTATCGGTGAACGCACATCGTGGTATGACCGGGCAAAAACAAAGCTGCCAGGAACATTCTTCGTTGCTTTGAAGAGTGGCCGCGAGACTGAGAGGAATGGGCGATGGTTTCAGGTCTAAATGCAAACAACGCTTCTCATTTGGCCTCTTTGCGTTCTGTTAAAAATGAACCTTGGGCGATATGAGCAACGTTGTTTGACCTGGACGCAGGTTGCGCGCGGCCGGCGGACGTCGCCTTCGTGCTGGACACGTCCACCAGTCTGGGCGACGCCAACTTCTACCGGATGGTGCGCTTCTTCCAGAACCTCGCCATGGCGCTCAACGTGCATCCAGACACCGGAGTCAAGGTCAGTTTTTGTAGTGACTGAACATCTTGGAATGTGGACAAATTTGTCTATCGAGGAATGTCTGAAGGGGGTGAAACTTTGTTGCCGAAGGCAAAATTTCTTTCTGAGTCTGACACGAAGGAAGATCTATCACTTGTTTCTTGGTTGAGGAACAACTGCATTATCTGTAGTAAACACAGGCCACAACTCGCAAAAAATATCATGAAAGATGAAAGATAATTGCAAATGCTTGCCAGAGACTCTTGCCAACGAGTCTAAATCTTGGGCGGGAGAGGGGGTGGTGGGGTGGAACATAGCGGTATTTATCTTGTGGGTGATTTTCCCCAGTCACCTTAATTCATTAAATGCCAACGAAAAAGTTCGTGTGCGGGTGTTAAAAATTGTTCTATCAGTTGTGGGTCGATTAGTCTCTAGTACGTCACACCAAAACCGTTCATGTCCACAGGGAACGCACGACTGAAAAGGATCACCAAGCAAAAACGAATCTGAAACTATACACGACTTTTTTGCAGATTGCCACGGTCTCCTTTGCGCGGAAGTGCTCGGTGCAGTTCCCTCTGAATAAATTTACCGACAAACTACAGATAGCCAATGCTCTGTCCATAGAATACAGCAAGGGCTCCACCAATACGTCCTGCGCGCTGAGGTAACGTTGCCCTCCAGTGTTTTCTTGAAAACCACTTGTTGTCGGGCACAAAAGTGGGCGGTTGTTTTGTCTTGGAGAATTTACAGTAGTTTTACACACTGGGTGGCCATAATATCTTCCAAAAAAGCAAAGTTAGACCCAGCATGTCAAAAGTGATAAACAGAAAAAAATATTCTACGTGTCCCCGCCGCGTTCATTCTAGTTCACACAACAGGAATTTCTGGCGGAAACAATGAGAACATGGGTCAAGTTGTGATGAACGTCTCAAACTGGATTAACCTTTAATGCGTCTCGTGCCAGGTTGCTGCGGGAAGAGATCTTCACGGTGACGAACGGTGATCGTCCCGACGCACGCAACGTCGCGATCGTCTTCACGGACGGACGGTCGAACGACCCGCGGGAGACGTTCCGGGAGGCGCAGAGGCTGCACGAGCTGGACGTCACCGTGCTCACACTGGGTACCAAACCAGACATCCAACTTCTTCCGCTGTCTTCCTGCTGAACAAATCCTTATACAAAACTGAAAAAAAAAAATTGCGTTTGCCCATCTGAACCTTCGCCTGCAAGGTCACGACGACACACGAGCGTCATCAGCGTTGTGTAACAGAAAAGCCTCTTGCTGGCCCTCGGTTTACAACTGCTGTGAATGCCCATGCGTATTGAAAGGCTTTTTTACACACTAAATTTGTCACTTGCTTCAGAGAAATGCTGCTTTGTCCTAAACGAGCACAGGCACAAGCCACATTCCTGGAACCACAATGACGTCTGAATTTTTTGTTTTCAGCCATGCGTCTGCCGAGTAGCATGAAGCAGCTGGAGCTGCGCGGCATGACGAGCGACCCTGACGACAGGAACCTGATGAACCTGGACAGCTTCAGCGAGCTGGAAGAGAACGCGCAGTCGCTGACCAGCCAGCTGCTCGACGCTGTGTGCGACAGTGAGTACCCAGAAAACTGAACCGCAAAACCTATGTTCTGGTGCTTCATTTCTCCGAGGCATTGGTCAGTCCCGCGTAAAAAATCCGATCAAAAGGTCAAAACAGGATGTCCCAATGAATTTGGCAGAAACGCCTTTTAGGATGAAATCCAAATGTCCTTATTCTTTGAAGTGGTTCTTTTCACGTGTTGAGCATATTTGCTGGGCACGGAAAGTTTCAGGGAAGTCTTCCAAGACACTGCCATTCGAAAGACTACAAGAATGTTTAAGCTCAGTGTGCCTTAGTCGCATTCCCAGTGCAAGTGCTTGAGCGAGAATACGCGTTTCAGACACGGACGAGTGCGGTTCGAACCCCTGTCAGGGCGCGGGCAGTGTGTGCCGAGATGAGGTGAACGACTACGATTGTTACTGCGAGACTGGCAGGACTGGTCGCAACTGTGAACGAGGTACGCAGCATTCATCTTCACTGCTGCTCGAGGCATCTACATTTGGACTTTTGTTCTGTGTTTTTTTGACAACTGCACTGCAGCGCGTTGCAAGGATTCCACCACAAACTTCGCCACTCTTTTTGCCTGAAATTGACGCATCTAATTCTGGACTTTGGTGTTAGATTTCTTTTTGTTTGACAGGGTGCGACGGTAAGATGGACATCGTCATCATGCTAGACTCGTCCGGAAGTATTCGCGAGAGCAGGTTCGAGGACATGAAGGTTCGTGGCACTCTGTAAACAGCCGTGGCATAAGTGGCACCTGCGATCATTTGAACAAAAAGCATCTAGCGAGACAGAAGATGATAGTTTTTGCATCTGCTTTTCACACATGTCCGCAGTTCTAGGAAGCTGGTCAACCTCAGTGTAGCCAGGATGCTGATATTTGGGTCTGTTTTCAGAACTGGTTGGTGAGCCTGGTCGACAACCTGGAGATTCGAGGTGACAAGACGAACGTGGGGCTGGTCAGCTTCAGCGATGATGCCAAGGTGGAGTTCCAGTTGAACACCTACCAGAAGAAGCAGGACATCAAACAGGTTTCCTTTTCAGTCACAAATGTATTTTCCTGGAGTTGTATATCCAGATTCATTAGCTGATGTATTGAACGGGTTCTTGTGAACCAATTGGAGCGACAAACCTCCGAAACCAGCACAGACCAAACGGGATTTGGGATATTTAGCGAAAAATGGAGATGTTTGACCAGCTGGCAAAACTGCCCAATTGTTTCCAGCGTGGTGTGGCTAGCCTCAACCGACTGGAAAACGAGTTGACGGCGCTTTTCCATCAAGGCTGAAAAGTCGGCATTATGTGACATGCCGACCAGCAGGTGAACACGGGTCTTTGTCCTCAGTGATTGGTGCAACATTGTTATGTTTATCCAGGCGATTCAGCTGACGCGCTACAGCCGCGGCAAGACGAACCTGGCGGCGGCGCTGCGCACGATGCGCGACATGTTCCGTCCCGGAGACGCCAACCGACCCGACGCACCGGACTTCGCGATCCTGGCGTCCGACGGACAGGCGACGCTCGACAAGGACCAGGTGCGTCTCGCGCTTCGGAGAATTGTGCTTTCGTGTCGCATTCAACTTTTCGCGATGCAGTCATCACTTTCAGGCTATCTAATTAGTTTTCCTCTTTTGAAGCTGCGTTGCTTTCAGCAAATAGTGGCCTGTGCATGCGAGTCGCATTGCCGTCATACTCATCATTGTTATTTGAATTTGTGGACTTGGCACCAGATTGACCACCCTTCCCTTCCTCCCAACCGTTGTGCCTAAATGAAACTCTTAACCTCTCAGAGCAACGGAGTGCATCTGTTTGTGGAACGACCGCATGAGAATGTCGTATTCAACTAAAATCAACTCGTGCCGAGCAAAAGACCAGAAACTTGAGAAATCATGTGAAATGGTTTCTTTTGCAGACCCTAATGGAGGCGATCCGGGCTCGGGCGGAGAACATCCACATCCTGATCGCGGCGCCGGAGGGGATGGGCGGGAGCCTCGAGTTCATCGGCATCGCCAGCCGCCCCGTCGAGGCGAACATCTTCCCGACGGAAACCTACTCCGAGCTGTTCAGCGTCACCGACCGGCTTCTCGGCGCCATGTGCAACGGTAACTTCCGGTTTTTTTAGGCCGAGCGCAGCTGTAAGCCGGGACGGCCTTGTAGAGTCATGTGCGTGTCGTCGTGCAGGACCCACCCCCGTGCTGGGACCACCCCTCCGTCTTCAGGCCGGGACCCCCTCACCCACATGACCTGATCACGTGACAGATATATCGGCCTGTGCTGTCTGAGCGTACTTGTGTAAAAACAATGCATTTTCCCGAGGTCGTGCTATTCCGCAGTGAAGACTTCCAAGTGGGTGTCTTTGTTTTCGCGCTGTCGTGCCCTGTGGTGAGGTACAAACACAGCTCCAGTTGCCCAAGATGTGCAGCATTACAACTTTACATGATTGGCGTGGCCCCACAAGGCCAGTCCATTTACCTTCTCACTTTGCCACAAAATGTCGTTTTGTCTGTTCATTACGCGCGTGTCTCTGAAAACACTCCCGCTTCCACCTCCGGGAGTGGCTCAGAAACCTTTGGCACGTCCAAGGAAACCACGTGAGTAAAGAACACTTGCCTTTGTGTTGCATGTAGATTTACGGAGAACACATAGGAGATACGGGCCACGGAAACGCGAACGTAAAGCTTGGTTGCCTTCTGCGTTTGCGTAAACGGCGCAAAACGTCTCCATTGTCTCAACACAGATGTTCTGGAGAAATAGTCCCTTGAGTGCAGAAACAGTGCGAGAACAAAGCTGTCATTGTTTTGCAGACATGAACGAGTGCGACTCGGACCCATGCGCGATGGGCGCGCGGTGCGTGGACGCGCTGTCGTCCTACACGTGTCAGTGCACCACCGGCTTCACCGGCCGCAACTGCGACAGATGTGAGTCCGTTAAAATGTGTTCCACAAAACAAGAATCGTTTTCCAGGGGATTGGGAATGTTTGGTAATATCATAGGCTGAGCTGGAATCGTACCCCGAGACGTAGCCCCAGGAAAGGGCCGGGAACTGACCACACTAATGCATGTTTTCAAATTGCTCCCTCTTCACGCTTCCAATCAAAACTAGAATGCTTGGTTTGTGTTGCGCCTGCTTCACCCGCAGGGAGATAGTGCCAAGTCTGATTTCTTGAAACGCCAGCATTGTCTTGGGGGTGGAAAAAAATTTGACCATGATTTGAGGGGTTAAAGAATCTAATCAGAACACGCTCAAAATTGCATGAAACATCTAGAAATGGTAAAAAGCATGTGTTAAAAAAATTGTATCCGAACAATTTTAGGTGAAAAAAATTGAAAAAAAATTTCCCCCAAAACTAAAGTTGCTCAAAATTGCATGGATAGACAGACACGAACATCAGAGTGATAACAAGCCGGCCCTTTGCAAGGGGCAAGGTGCCACTGAAGACCCAGACTCCCACTGCCCACACAGCATTTGTGATTTCTGTTGAATCTCAGTCACCATCCACTGAAAACGTGACGCCTTGTATGTTGACAACTTCGCGAAAGGAAGAATTCAGGTTGTGATTGAAGATGTGAACTCTTGAGCAGAGCAGCAGTTTTTGTGTGGGTGCATGTAATGCAGCTGCATTGTAGCTTTGGTCCCATTTGGTTTGTGATATACTTGTGGGTACTTGGGTTTACTTCCTGTCGTCCCATTCGTTTTCACCCAGATTCCCATTGTCTCCACAGTATTGGTGATTTATGCCGATTGTCTCACTCACTATCCACTGAACACTGGACTCTTTTATCTTTACACCCAGACTGCCCGCGGATCTTTGACGTGGTCTTCATCCTGGACGGGTCCGGCTCGACGGAGGAGCGCTTCTTCCTGGCGCAGGAGCTGACGCGCCGCATCGTGTACGGGCTCAACTACGAGGGCGCGGGCAGCAGGGTCGGCGTGCTCACCTACAGGTGCGTCCAAACACTGGAGAGAAACATGAGCCGGCAGCATTGGTGTCGCTTGCGAGGCTAGCAATGTGCGAGATCAGTCGCGTATAACAGCATTGTTTTCCAGCAAAACGAAATTTTAGTTTTGGTTTCAGGCCAGCAAAATGAAATTGTGAGGTCTAAATCTTTTCCACCTATCCCAGCGTTCAATGTGAAGGGCTCATCCCACATCTGCTTGAATCTGATTTCCAAATCTTTTTTCTCTTGACCTCAAAGCCAAAGGTCTTGTGGCCACAGGTATTAGATCTGGGCAGAAAGATTCAACATTTGCGTTTTCATTTTGACCAGAACATTTCTCGAGTTTCTGCTTCCTGTTCCAGTCTCGTCATTCCATGTAACTTTGAATCGGTTTAGAAGTGCCGATCCGAGTTAAGTGCAGACCACTGTGCGTCAGGATGACCGTGGCGGGCACTCTACCCAGGATACAGTCTGTCAATGCAGAACATGCAATGCAGAAAATACTGCACATAAAATGTGAACAAACCAGACAATCTTGCTGTGTTTTGCAGTGAGATGGTGGAGGTGCGCTTCCAGCTGAACATGTACACGTCGCGGGAGGAGATTCTGAATGCCGTCGCCTTCCTGGTGGAACCCCGGGGCAGAACCAACACGGCGCAGGCCATCCGCGTCGCCAACAACCAGATGTTCACGACCAGCAACGGCGACAGGTAGGCGAGATAGCATCAGTTACGTTTCAAAATCTTTGTCTTCGCATCCCTCTTAGTTGGATATGCACAGGTACCTCCCGCCTGTGGCTGTGGATAATCCGAATTCGCAGATAATTCAAAGTCGAATGGAAATTGCACTCTCATCTCTTACACGAGTCTGTCCACTTTATTCAAAATTTGCTTAAATTAGAAAGAATCTTCCTTTGCGTTACTTTTTTGGAAAAAGCATTCTCCAAAATCGAGACGTATCGCCTGTTCTTGACGTTGGTGTCAGTATATAATTGCTTTTGTACAACATGTACGTCAAGGAAAAATGAACTTGTGCCAAAGGGTTCAGAAAGCAAAAAGGATGGTTGTCATGACAAGGTGACGCAACATAGAAGTCGCAAGAGATGGGTCTCATCAGTACATCACACTTGTGCAGAAAAGTTCAGTCGGTGCGAGGTGGTGTGAACTCATGGATGGTGAAGATGCTTTCCTGGCCATTTCTTTTGGCATCGTCAGACACCGCACTGCAGGAGAAGCAAAGTGAAACCTGCCGCCCAAGCTTTCAAGTGATACAGTGCACTGGGCGCACGTCCAACACGTCTGGGTTTGGACCAGTCCACACTGGACGCGCAGGCGCAAATGCAAGAAAATGGAACCTGCTGTCATGAATGGGAGTGTTCACACTGCACACCAGCAACATCAAGGGATTTTTGTGTGCTCGTGTCAAGTGTGGATTGGGCCTCAAAACTTTGGTCGCGAGATCCAGACCTGAAAATCCAAGTCAATTCCCAAACCTTTTTTTGACCCTTTGTGCTGAAATGTTCCTG
>JAAUYG010033610.1_pt1 | contig 11887 bp, 11 predicted proteins | sample 7278091 | NCBI WGS metagenome assembly JAAUYG01 (sample SAMN14350201, study PRJNA611818) | marine sediment metagenome | isolation source: surface marine sediment (0.6m) | place: French Polynesia: Moorea | collected 2018-08 | reverse complement strand
CCCCCCCCCCCCCCCCATTTTGTCCTACACGTAAACACTAAATGGCTCCTAAATAGTAATACAGGTCTGTCGTCTGTGAAATCCAAGTTGAAAAGCTCTTAAAAGCGTTTGCTTCTTAACTGACATGAGCACGGGCTCGTTTCTAAGCAGACCATTATTGAAAAAAACAAAAACAAAACAAAAAAAAAAACATGTGGACTATTCCATAAATCCCAGATTACTGGATCTGGGCTATAACACCTACAAACATGAATACGTAAAACATTAATAACTTCCGAACCACTGGACGGATTTACTAGCTGTAAAGACCGTCGGGCGGTAAGGGAAAGGGGCTTTCCCGCACTATCCGCCGGGAAACGACTACTAGTCGCATTAATACTGTGCGGAGGGTGGAAAGGAGGCTAACATACTAGATATTTCCCCCTTCTTAACACTTTTGTCCTCAAAATTAGAGATGGCCATTGGTACAGGAGACCATTTACAAACGTCAACGTCCGTTACCGGATAAGTAAAAGTAGAGAAACAACGTACATTACCAGTTGACTAAAAGCGTCCACCGATAGGACTATTTTAGACAGGGATTACTAATACTGCCAACATATACTAATACAATAACACACACACATACCTGACCTGAACTTTGAACACCCGGTAAAAATCCAACTCCCAGTCACCCGACAGCCGGTATTTGATACCCAGTCCCCGGTACCCAGTGTCAGAAGGCTCCACTGGCCATACTGACCATAATTTGGTACAACCGGAGATTAGACAAGTCATAGAGAAACATAGACAATACCAACACTATAGAGTAAACACACTGGGCGGTACCTTTAGAAATACATACACTAGTTGTAGAAAACAAACATTGACACTGCAATGTCTTTATACGGAGCCGGGCTAGGGAGCACCGGGCGACCGGGGTGTGAAAACACCCTACCGCACGGCACACTCTGCCATTACCAGTACACAGAAACTACAGCTACAACGCACTAAAACTGCTCAGACTCATGCAACCAGGCCAACGAGACAAACACACTCGTTACCCTCCCGCACGAACCATCGGAGGCTCTACGTCTAACACAAAAGAAAACCCAACCCTCATCGCCACAAGATGTATTTGTTAAACAGGGTCACGCAAAACATCGAACCATTTATAAAACGGGGATACACATACAGACGTGAGACTATAAGAACCATACAGTGTAAAACCGGGTGACAGTGTAAAAGTTACAACGGGCCACTGGCACCTGCTTTAAAACTCACACTGTTACGTACCAACACTGGTAGAAAAGGACTAAAACACTTGCCAACACTAATAAACACATGAGGATACTTGTCGGCTGTGCACGATATACTAGAACAGTAGCAATAACACATACTGGTCGGAATGTAGTAGATAAGGTTACCCTACACAATAACCATGGCAGTGATACTTACTGTCCGGGATATAAAATCAGAAACAGTAGAATTTTGATTCCATTATTTCTGAAAAATGATTACTGTCACTATACATTTTGGTGACAACTTTAAAACCGGTGCCTTTGGTGCCTCTATTAGACTTGGAGACCTTTTACCAACTAACCTATGTGCCTCTATTAGACTTAAAGACACTTTACCGAGCTGATATCCATCCACTTTACACATTTAAATGAACATAAAAGAAGCGGAGGCTCAACCATACGGCTAACAGTGGTTATCGTGGGACAAGACCAAGGACACAATAAATCTGAGCGAGTACTAAGACTACAAAACTGGTAATAACCCAATTACCCCAAAAATGAATATTACCCCGGTAACCTATACTCTAAGGTAATAACGTCCACCCCAAACAATCTACCACTACTAACGAAACCCACAGGGGTACGTTAGCGACTAGTACACTATTCTGACTAAAACCTACATCCCTTACACTCACTCAGTACATGAGGAAGGCCAAGGGACCGGTTACCGGGTCCTCCAAGTGACATTCCGGGGAAACAGTGCGCGGAACACCGCCAAAGCACACCAGTCAGAACCACGCCGCATAGGGACAAAACAGAGGGGTGTACCAAAAGTGAAAATTCTGCTACCACAGGCGTCTCTCCTCAAACATACCATGAATACCAACCAAGTCGTCTGGACACAAAACAAAATAGGAACTTGTTAACACCTAGTACGTTAAAACTAGCACTTAAGAGTTAAGTGGTTAAGTGCTTTAAAACTTTAACCTATACTTTAATGGGCCAGGGGACTCAGAGGGATGTATTAATGGACAAAGTACTTTAACCAGGTCCGAAGACCGGAAAATATACTGACACTGGGTCCGTAGACTGGAAACTTGGCGGTAAGGAAGTCGCCAGGCCACAAAGGGTCCCAACGGTCTAACCATAGCCGCTCTTTACTTTAGAACAACAAAAAGGGACAACATAACACAGGGCCGAGGGACTACGTACTGGTGACCCCAGCCCTTAGTCTCGATAGGTCCTTAGACCAGTGTCCAGACACTTACACTGTACCAACACACCAGTGAGGGAGACGACCGTAGCACATAGGGGATGTTTGAAAAACTACCCATCCACAGTGTCCCATGCACGCCGCTGAGCCAACCGCAACACTCAGGCAGCGCACCATGCACCAATAAAAGTGGGGAGTGTTAAATGCTGGCGTCTCATTATAAGCAAGAAAGTAGAACTAGTACCCGGAAACACATAAAACGGGACGAGGGTGTCAGATTCACACCCTAATAAACACTGGGGATACACACAAGGAAGGTGTCATGGTTACACCTTGTGAAAACATTAAAAGCACACGGGGGAGACCTGTGGTGATAAAGCCCAGATATTAAACAATGACAACCTGTCAACTACTAATATTACGTCTGTCACTGTTTTACCAACCTTTCCTCAAGCTCCGTATGGGGTTTAAGATCAGGAACCACAAATAAAACACAAATAATATCCGGGTGCCCGCCCACTAGGCACAAAGTGTATCCTTTAGTGAAAACTCTGGATCGGAAATCCAGTCCACCAACTCTGGATCAGAGATCCAGTCCATAAAAGGTGAATCCCAAAAGTTCCGGTGAGAGTTCATCTCTTGTTCTGGTATCCATCAACAGTTTTAAGTCCTGTAATCCCTTCATCCATCCGGAAAGTTCAGGTCTGCAAACCCGGTCCTATTCCATGAGGGGGGGCTGGTAAAAGTTCCAAGTCCAGAGACCCAGTAAAAGTTCCAGCTCGTAGTGCCAAAATAATCCTAAGTCCAGGAAAGTTCAAATGAAGAAAAAGGGGTCCCTCTGCATATCCTTAGGATGAATAAGTTCACTGTCTTTGCATACTGGCCTTTCACTCTTGGTCCACCCGGATATATGACAGTTCGGTTGGCTGTTGACGGCCTTGCAGGTGTGCCATTTCTCATCCCCGGAGGATCCTCTTTCGTTCACCTCATCTGCCAGGTATTTTCGTTGGCGTATTTTCTCCACTGCTGGTTACTGGACTGCAACTAGCCCCCATACACGTTCGATGGCCAAACCATCTATTCAACATTCAGTGGGTTACCGTAACATCCCGGAGAAGGTTGCAGGCAAACCCGCATGGTTACCTTCTCCCCCAGCAATTTCTAGTAAGGCACACTCAAGGTGGCGGTAAGCCAACTGGTCCGGGTGCAGAAGTACCACCCGAAGCCCGTTGTGGTCTCTTCCAGTGTCTTAACTGGAAGAGCTCGACATTGTCACCGGAGGGGAGACAATGGCTAGACTCTGGGCTTCACTGCCTTGAGCCATAGAGGACCTTTGCGGCAGACCGGCGGGTGGCCAAAACAGGGCCATGCCCCCCCCCCCCCACTGCTGTGGGGATCCTTGGTACTGGTGGGCTGGCTGCAGCTGTGGCGATCCATAGCTCAGTGCCTGTCCACCCTGACTGAAGAAGGCAGCCTGGCTGGCTGCCGTCCTGTACTACATCACGTCCAGACTGAATTGTCCGAGCATGGTTGCATGCGATGGGAGCGGGGACCTATACTGCTGCCCTTGCAGGGGTATAGGTGGCCTGGGCAACAACCACGGGTGGCTAAGCATTCTTGATGGTCTTCAGCTCCTCCCGTAGCTGGTCCTTCTCAGACTGAAGCCACTTTGTTGCCAAGGCAGTCCACCTCTGAGACTTGCTTTTGAGAAAAGTTGGCCTCCATCTTAACTTGTTTGTGGAGCCTGTCTATATCAAGGTTAGCCAACCGCAGACGGCCTATCAATTCGATGTCTGACGGCGTGGCTTTCTGTTTCTGCTGGTCTTCATATTTAGCCTGCAGGGTGTGGCCCTTACCCAGAAGTTTCTGGATGTGGTGCTGTGCTTGGGCGCACTCCTGCTCTAGGGCTGCCACCCGGTTCTGCAAGGCAGTGTCCGGTGAAGTGGCCTGTTGAGCAGCCACTGCAGGTTGCGGCTTCTGCAGTTCGCCCCGCAGGTCGGCGTTGTTTGCTGCCTGAGTTGGTCCATCTCTTTGTGAGCGGAGGTGTTCCAACTCTTGTTGGGCCTTGCCCAGCTCCTGACGAAGCTGCTGCACACCCTGGTCTGCCAGAGCCTAGGTAGACTCAGACAGTGCCTTTTGGTAAACTGCCTGACCCTCATCCCGTTCAGCTTGCGCACGATGCAGGGCATCACGCGTCTTTTCGAGCTTCTGCTCGCCGGCAAACGCATGATCCTCATGGACCACTGTGGCCTTCCACGTGTCTTTGAGCTGTTTGCGCCAGGTCACCTGGTTCTGGTTCAGCTCAGCTACTTCCTTCTTCAGCTCGTCCCGCCTAGTCTGTAGGGCATGGACTGTGACCAGGATGGCACCCACGTGAACCTCGTCCACATGGGCCTCTTCCCTATGTAGGCGTTGTAGTGCTTTTTGAGAAGAGTGGAGCTGCTGGAGGCAATCATCCCAGTCCTGGAGTGAATGATCATGGGTCCGATACTCGGAATGCTGCCTCCCACCGTGGGCTAATGCCTGGATGTGGACCATCAAGTTAACCTGGGTGATATGATTTTCTGCAGCCCACTCTGTTCGAGGTTGCAAAGGAGCTGCTTTCAGGTGTCCGCCACCTGGTTGGGCAACGCCGAGAGTCAGAGGGTAAAACGCCTTGTGCCAGTAATCAACGGCCTTCCTTTCCTTAGCATCCTTGCGCCTCAGAATGGTGCCAAGTTCCGGTCCTGGTGGCTGGGTTGCACCCGCCTGCCTCAATGTCTGCTCTACCCGGGCAGAGCTGGACTTAGCTGGCTGGCTCCCGGACCCTTGCAGAACTGGGGTTGCCTTGCTTTTCTGGCTTGAGGGCTGATCGCTCTTCCACTGGTCTTGGAAAAAGAACGGCTGCTCCTCCATGTTTGTCTGACCTGTCCACCAGACTTGGGTGTCGTGACTTCCTGGGTAGACTAGTCAGTCTCCGTCTCCATTGGCTCAGCCGGGCCTTGGCCTTCCTGGGAGACGGGAGCATTAGGGGTGCCTGTAGAGCCAGCACCCTTTGCTGCTGTGACCTTTTGAGCTGCCTGAATTTGTTCAGGACTCAATCAGCTCACAGCAACCACTGGTTGCTGAAGCTGGCATTCAGACAGAGCACCAGTAGCAGCAGAGTAAGTGGCTTTGCTCGTAGAGGGCACTGCCTGGTCAGTGGTGATGGTGGTGGATGGTCCCTCCTCATGACGGGGCGTGCCTTGGCCGTCTGTGGGCTTTCAAAAAGCCGGTTCCCCTTGGGTGGTAGCCTTTGGGGCATCTTTCTTGCCCTTGATGCCACCCACCCCAGAGTTGGGCGACTGTTCCAACTCGGGAAACTCCTTAGTGTCCACGTGGGCACAAGGAGGTGGTGGCTTTGGATCCCTGGGTAGGGCGGCGTCTACTGTCATGTAGGTCTCGTGTTTGCTTACATGCTCTGCTGGGCGGGCACATATGGCATCCCGAGGGGTGACATCCCCTGCTGGCATGGCTGCATTCGGCCTCTACATCACTGGGGATTTGCGGAAGGCCATCCATCCTTTGAAAATGGCTTCCGTAGCCGGGCTAGGGCCGCCAAAGCCTTGTGGCAAAGCTTTCTTCACCGCCATGGCCGGACTGAGGTTGACACTATCATAAATGCCGTCCTTGTCCTTTCTTACCCCGCCACGTGGAAGCTGCAGATGCAGACTTTGCCAAGCCCAGGTTAGGAAAGTACTGCAGCCCGCATTCGCAGTTAATGAGAACTGTGGTTGTTATGCAGGCCGCATGAGGCGCATGGACACTCTGTACTTTGAGGTTCGGATGATTATAGGGGGCATCCACATATGCCCAGGGTCTACCCCAGTAGTCCCACACATTGGGTGAGCCTCACGAAGGCAGACATGGCAACGTCCCTCGCAGAGGAGATGAAACACTGCTAATAGGCTTCTTAGCATTACAAAGCCTCGCTTGCTCCATGCGCAGCATGTCTGCTGTCCAGTAGGTTTCCCTGGCTTTGTGGGAGTGACACAATCATCATACTTGAGAATTGGTTCTTCTGGCGTGCCTGCGTAAGCGATTTGGCAGTCGACAGTTTCGACAGCTACTGCAGACTTGGGCACTGTGCCAGCATCTGGAAAGTGGCCGTCAATAGGGACAGCTACCGAGTCAGGGTCTCTCCGGACGTACCCGCTCCCAGCACCACTGACTTTTGGTCCAGTGGTGGAAGTTGCGGAGCCTTTGGCCTTTTCCTTCCCAGGGGCGGGTGATTCATCTGCACTGGACAGATCACTGCCCCTGCGAGGGTCTTGGCCTGAGTGGCGCTTCCTTTGGCCTTCGTTAGAGGCATCGCAGGAAGAGCTGAGTCTCCTATCCCTGCTTATGCCCCTTGTTTCCCTTCATAACAAAAGGGAAAGGTGAGGGCCGACTTTTGCCCTCAGCTTGGCTGGCCTTGCCGACCGCCTCACGCTTCTTCTGGGCAGCTTACCAGGTGTAGGTGTTAGAACCCACCTTACCACCTTGGCTTCTGCCTTGCAAGGGCGCTCCAGTGGAGGAGGAGGCACCCATCGACTGGAACAATGAGGTCGTGCTGGATGCCTGCCAACTATCACTGTCTTCATTGGCAGACTGGCCACCGGTGCCTCTCAACTGGAAGTATGGCCACTCTTTCAGGCCTTGTCGCTCTTCTTTGCCGTCGGGCGTTCCCTGTGAACAATGCTGAGAAAATTTGTACGAGCCACCCAACGCACAGCAAGGAACAGGTCCTGCATCTCCTCCGCCATCAGTGAATTCACCTGGTTGGGACGAAGATGAGAGCCGTTACCTGGATGTGGAGGCCAATAGCAAGAATTAGGCCTGTGACTTATGCACGATCTGATCAAACTGTTCAGGCGGGACCATTTGCCAACATCGCACAGGTTCTTCTGCCTGTTGACTACGTGCCTAAAGAAGGCATCAACAGTGTCGGGCCCACTATTGAACTTAGCAGGGCGCCCAGCAACCACGCAGGTGATGACCAGGGCTATTGCGACATGGAAAGTGTTCCAGTGCACAATCCATTGTTCGACGGTAGCAAAGTAACATGGCATATCATCGAATGCCCCACACTGCTCCTCAGGGCAGGTAAAGGTCACACGGCCGTCATGCCCTGTGGCAATGGAACAGTCCGGCTCCATAGTGCAGGAGACGTCTGCGTCTGTGACATAGGCAAGAAAAGAAAAGCTGCTTGCTTTACTGCCAGGAATTCGGCTGCGGCTGGAGGTGCCGGGTGGGCCTGAGGGTCAGTATAACCGGGCTTGACCAGTCACATGCCATGAAGGTTGGCCATCACCAGGCAATCCTGTAAAGATTCCTTGGCTTGACCAAAAGCATAGGAGTACTCCCATGCGATGGGTGCGGCCACCCGATAGGGGATAGCCATTTTCTCCTGGCCTTTGACCACCTTGAAGTTAACCGGTGTGTATAGTTCACCAGGATGATAGAGGGCACTTTCCATCTGGTCGGCCCAGAAACTATTTGCGTGGAGAGCAGCACGTTGGTCTTCTGTTTTATTGGCCAATTCTTGCGGAGTGATGGGGTCTGACTCTTGGTGGCCCTTCTGCTTGGCTTTGGGGTAGGAGACCTGCCTTTCCAGGTCTCTCTCCCAGTAATGTTCGCGTCCCGGGGGGTGCGTTAGGCAATACTGCATCATCCTTCAGGGCCAAAGACCCATTTGCGTCTGGCAGTATCACACGTTTGGCGGCTGGTGCGATCTCTGATGGGTTAGCACAGTCTTCACCTCGATACCAACCATCCGAGGTATCCTCCCGTTTGGGCAGCACCAAGGGGCTTGCATTGGCGTATCGAACTACCCACTTCTATTCGACACATTCGGCTTGAGTGGCCCAAGTACATGAGCCATCCTCTTCGCCATTGGCCTCGTCATCAGTGTGCTCATCCAGGACGATAACATCATCATCATCCTGGTCAAGCTGTCTCGCTTCACCATCATGAGAGGAGGAGTCCTCCTTCTTTTCAGTGTCAGGCTGTCTGTCTGTATCAGACGCCCAGTCTGAGCTTGAACTCGAGTCCCCGGAGGAATCGTGCAAGCTCATAACGATCTTTTCTGGCACAGACTCAGCCTTTTCGGGGTCGGACTCTGCCTTATTGGGGACAACATCCAGTAGCAATTGCTTGACTTGTCTCAGCTTTGCTGCATCCTCACCACGCAGCTGCTCTAGGACATCCCAAAGCTGGCCGGTGGTGACGGCTTTTAGAAGGTCTGCCAAGGCTCCACTTTGGAAGCCAGTAGCAGAACCTTGCTGGCTCAGTGCACCTAGATTCTCTGGTTGTTTTGCCAGTGCCCACTTGTGGAGTCTTTACATCCGAAGTGGTAGTGCTAACTGCCATATTCTCAGCTGACTGACCTGCACTAGTCCAGGGCCCATAGGTTGGGCACCCGATATCGAGGTATTCGCCGGGTCAGTGGTACCATGGAAGGTAAATGGTAGCGGCTGTGCTGTCAAATGGTAGCGGCTGCACATCATATGCAGGTGGAACAGAACTGGCAGTTTGGTTGGCATCCTGTGGGGTTCCAGTGTGCACATTCGCACTAAGGGGGTTTGGCTCAGTGTTATTCTGGGCCTGTGGGTCCGTGACTGGGTTGGTCACAGTCCCGGTTGCGGATCCGGCCTCCTGACTGGGACCGGGTACAAGGGTGGATCCTAAATCCATTCCCAACTGGAGGCTGGCCATTTGGTCGCCCACATACTGAATGTCAAATGCAGTGTTGGTTTACTATGAGTCCGTTAAGGACTCAACATCATAGGCAGTCACTTCAGGAAAGCCTGGAACAGGGGTAGCAGACCTGGCACTCTGAGAGACCATGTTGTTCCGCATGTACCTGGACACTGACCAGAACTTGGTCATCCCCGGTGGAAGTAGCAGCTGGCTGCTGTGTGACAGGGGTCACAGGGTTGGCAAACACTTTGGAGTCGCCTGACAGATCCAGAGTGGGAGCGTTCCCAGTCACTGGATCTGTACTGGTTTGGGCAGCACCTTCCTTTAAAGCCTGATTCAAAACAGCTTCCAATTCACTAGCTGCAGTCGCGACGAGCTAGTCAGCTTGAAAGTGACACCTGTAGAAGGGCTCACACTAGTCTGGGCCTGGGGTGACTCTCTCACCACAAGGGTGGCCGTTGTCAAAAGGCTCACTGCAGTAGTGCCCGTGGTTGGGTGGCTCACTGTAGTAGTGGCCGGGTTGGTTGGGTCAGGGGTCTGCTGCTGATCAGAACCAGCAGAGTACTGCTTGCCTGACGATCCCAGACTGAGATCCGGGGGGTCAGGGGGCTTGTGGGGCTCGGCCCCGTCGTTGTCTTCCAAAGAAGACACATAAGAAAGCAGTAAATAGAACCAAAAAAGAACAAAAACAAAACTTGAAGGCAGACACGTCTAAGCGAGTCAGCACACAACTTCAAAATGGTGGCTAATGTACGGTCAAACTGCCACCAATATAACCTTTCCTTAGAAACAAATACAAAGTGCACTGCACGTCTCTGTTATTATGACACAAGAACAATGACCGTTGCCAGATAACTCGGAAAAATACCCAATAATCTGTTATAGGCGAACTATTAAACTATATGTATAGTGGGCTAGGACACATAGCTATTAGATTTTATTAATATGTCAATCTAATTTGGTGCCATGTTAACGCTAGTCAGGAGTCAAAATGGGATATTTTTCTTTCCCACTGCGGGAAACCAGTCGCCATTAGTTGGCCTGTTTTTCTGGCTTCATCTTGTATGGCCTCGCTGACCTCAGTCACGCATGCCCAGGTTACCCATCAAGCGGTATATTGCTCTACAGGTTGTGGCCAATGGCATGTTCCATGCTAGCCGCTAGACTTTGACCCACGCAGGGAGTATAGGAACTTTGCAGTGTGTCGTCTGCTAGCAGAGACACAATGAAACACCGGGTGTAGGTATAGAGTTAGCGTAACTGAAAGAAAGGCAAGTGGCGAATGATACACTCTGTCAACATGGGTACATGCTGTGTCTTTCTTTCTGCTGGAAGGTAATTTACCAGTTCTCAAATCCACCTAATTCACGCATTGACATTGTCACTGTGTCAGGAGAGACATTTCCACAATTTCTACTGTCATTTGACTGTTGAATTCTGCAACCCATTTCGATGGCTGTCCAATGTATATCACAGCCCCTACAGGTACAATCACTCCCGCCTCACACGGGGTTGTAGCTGAAAAACACTGTGTGGCAATAGCCAATATGCCTGAAATTAAATATTAAATAATGACCAAACGTGTCGGAGGCCCAGTCTCTTGTTCTGCAGCACCTGACTGAAATACAACAAGTCACTAATACTTACCTAAACTCCATGGCCAATCCCAATCTGCAAAAAGAAGAGAGGTATACCCTGAGGGAAAATTGGGTTGGAATGACGAATCATTTGGACAATGCACGTCGAGCTGAGGTCCTTGGTGCTAGGTCAGATGCAAGCTTTTTAGAGGTCGAAAGGCGGGTACTGTTGATATATGTTTCCTGACTTGATCCAATTCTGGAAGGTAACATATTCGGAACATGTATTCGGAGTATGTCCACTCTATGCCTTCCAGGGGCATGGCTAAGCAACCTGCTCCACTGTTACCAGGAAATAGAAGTTGTAAGGGAATAGTTATGAGAGTAGCGGCATAGATCCCTGAAACTACTCTAAAGTACTGGAGTCTATAGTGTGGGGACGTTTAGACGACAACGTTCTGCCGGCTATTGATAGGAATTAATTTGGCGCATTAAAGGGAACGGGCACGACAGACGCTTTAATTGAAATGCTGCACAACTGGTATGCTGCATCTGATCTTCCAGGTTCGGTAGTGAGAGTTTTGCTCGTGGACTACAGTAAACCTTTTGATCTAATAAACCACACGATGTCTCATGGAAAAGCTACGTGAATTTGAAATACCAGCGTCGATAATTCGATGGATGGCATCCTTTTTATTGAACAGGGCCCAGTCTGTCAAGATTGGTAATGTACTATCTAAGGAAAGACACCCGAATGGTGGCGTACCACAGGGGACTTTATCTGGCCCTAAAGATTTTTTGATCCATATAAATCAGTTAAAGACTGAGTGTCCGCTATTCAAGTATGTGGATGACTGCACGATCTTTGAATGTTTGACTAAGCATATGGAGACTTCAGTTATCATCAGACGAACTCTGTGTTTGGTCTACCCAAAATGACATGAAGGTCAACTGAAGTAAAACTAAAGAAATTATAATTGATTTCTCTGCCCGGAATAGTGTTGCAGAAATTCCATTATTGACCATACAGGACGAACCCATTGAACGAGTAATGCATGCAACAGTATTGGGTGTTACCATTAGCTCAGACCTTACGCGGAATGCTCATGTAAATACTATTTTAAGAAAAGGGAGGCAGCGTTTACATATGATGTATCAACTAAAGCGGTCTGGAGTAT
>JAAUYG010074943.1_pt1 | contig 11889 bp, 7 predicted proteins | sample 7278091 | NCBI WGS metagenome assembly JAAUYG01 (sample SAMN14350201, study PRJNA611818) | marine sediment metagenome | isolation source: surface marine sediment (0.6m) | place: French Polynesia: Moorea | collected 2018-08 | reverse complement strand
CTAAGAAAGGCTGAGCTACTGATCGTGAGCTACAGAGATAGCACTCATGCTACCTGTGTACTAGTGGCAGTTCCATTTTGTTCAAATTGTGTTCCGCCATACCAATTTGAGACAAATGCAAATGACCCCAGATATATTGGCTACTACAAGGTCACCAGTGCGCATAAGTCATGTATGTTGCACTAATGCAATTTCAATGTGTTGCTCTATGACAAACAGTTTTCGAGTTACAGGTCATTTTGAGACAAGTGCACACCTAAAAAAATACCTTGACGGCTTGACCATGTGGTCAAATGTACCCCATATATGTAGCTACTGCCCCGAGACCTCTCAACTTTACTGTTTCACTCTGCAACCAGCTGTTTTTGAGTCACAGCCTATTTGAGACACCCTGAATAACCTCTGACATTGAACAATACAAGGTCAAAATTACTAATAGTAATAATATGCCGTTCTTATATAGCGCTTTATCCTTAAACGAGCTCAGGGCGCTTTACATATTATTACCCCCGGCACACCTGGACACACCAACACCTTCACTCAGTGGAACGCTACAACCTGGATACACTCTGCAAGGTGCCACGGGTGATCAAAGTACAATAGCTTTCTTTGTGTATTGCCAGGTTCTCATTTTACGGTTGAATGAACCGGAGCACATTTCAGGTACAAATCCTGTCCGGGGACTATGGGCACCGAAGACAAAGTGTATGGCGCAACTTGAACCCACGATCTCGTGGTGGAGAGTCCAGTGCCTTAACCACTAGGCTAAGAGTCCTCCCATTCAAGTATCCCAAGTGTGTTACTAGTGTCACAGAATCACAGATTTCCATTTCACACTATGCATGAGCATGGTCAGCCTTTTATGATTTGGAGTACATGCAATTTTGAGTTAAGTGTCTAAATATCACAAGTACTAGGACCTCACAGCATGCAAAGTGCCAAAGGCCATGCACCTTAATTGTCATTCTCCAGATAATTGCACTTTCTCAATTTCCCATTGGCCACAATATTAAATTGTAATCTTTTATTTTTTTAAACTTAAAATTACAAAATCCAAAAGCTAGCTTTTGTGTGAATGGTCACAGGCAGCCTCCACAAAAAGTTTGGTTGGAAAGAATCATAACTCAACTGGTATGGTTTTGAAAATAGAAAAGAATTCTGGATATAGCCATGCTAGCTTTTAAGTAAGAGTGGTCTTGCCTATTTTGTGTCTATACCTGGGTCGCTACTTGGTGGATGATCTACTGTTTTACCTTTACAGCACATGTACCTTTGTTGTTGCCATGAATCTCAATGGGTAAACATAAGTAACAACATGCAACTAAGATTCTTAATTTTTATTCTTCCACAGTAAGTCTATCTGTGAGTGCCCGCCAGTGCAAGTCAAGGCTAAACTATCGGTAGGTACACATATCAAATGCAACAACAGATGATCAAAGCCAGCAAATAAAGTCTGCCGATACATCAACATCAAGATCTAACAACAAATGCTGAAAAGTATTTCGACCGGTATTTCTGATCCAAAAGACCATATATATATAGTTGTAATAGTGAAGACCAGAGTATTGTAATTAATACACCATGTATAATTCTGTCTAATCCTAGGCGACAGTGTAGAACCTTAAGTTAATGTTAACACGTAACATTCTGTTCTATTGAATAAACAGGTCTAATCTGGATACAGAAATTTGGAAATTTCGCCGATACGTATTGCCATTATGATTTTCAGTCCCGCTTTATTAATTGAACAGGACAAATACTGACACAGAAATTGAGAAAATATTTATGAATGTTACGATTTTCAGGCCCCAAATCACACCAACCAAAGATTTTGCTGACATAAAACAATTTAAATAAACTCTCAAAATAACTGGAAAATAAAGGAGTATGATACACTGAGGAACTGCATCACCATAGTATCACTGCAAACCCTGTTTGACAGATCCAGCAAATAATGGGTGGTTAAAAAAAAATCCCCCAAATTCTGTTTTAATTAACCCCCCCCCCCCCCCCCCCCAGTTGCTCTTTGCAGTAATGTCAAAACAGGAATACATTAATTCAAACAGGTAAATTAATTCAAGAGCTTAATGTTTTGTTGCTGACACAAATATGAGGTTGCCAGTCACTTCATCACATGATTGTTTCGTCCACCCTACAGTCATTTCGCCAAAATCAGTTCGTCACACCCGAGTTAGCAACAATGTGTGTGTGCTGAACCTAATCAAAGGCGTGTTGGGTGTCCAGCACTTTGTTGTTACGCCATAGCCAGGGCACTAATCAACAAAGCAATTGCAGATGTTGCCTGTGTGTTTGAAAGACTGAACACTTATTGTCTGCTATACACTACAATAACCTTAATCATGGCCAAGAAATACCGGCTCTGCGTGAGGGCTTCAAGGAGTTCACTTTCATAAACGTGGCCTATATTACAAAATTTTGACACAGTAGTAATTATGGGAGAAGGATTCGAAATAAGCATGCTTGAGAATGTCACTCATTTCTCCCCCGGCCAACCACACCTCCTCACCTCCACCCTCAGCCGCCGGTCAGTTCATCACACAAAAAAATAGATGACGAAACAACATGTACGATGAAGTGACTGAATACCGCACATGGCCGTAATCACTTTTACGTTATACATTCCAATGAAGTCTGATATGGTCTGATGTATGTACATGTGACAAGTTGTGGAGTGGTGCTCGGTGTCTGTATCCTAGATAAATTGCAGATTTTCAAAGCAGCTTCTACTACTGGATCTGTATAAACACTGACCAAGCTAACAGCACATATAGATACCACACAACTCTTCAAGTGTAAACTCCTACTGTTTGATTACATATACACCATACAACAGGATCAGTATTATTCGTTGAGTGTGACCAGGGTGTTTGCTAAATGTTTTAGGCACTAACTGTGTATACACTAGAAATAAGAGGAACAAATTAGTGTCTTACTTCATACATGCGGTAAAACCACTTAGACTTAGACATTGATACATAACATCTGAACACAAGGTGCATTTACATGATGCAAACAACAATTATAAATATAAAATACAAAATACTGGAAAAATTTGAATTAACCAATTAGAATGCTCGGCACAACTAAAACATCCAATAAAGAACATTCTTTCTAGATACACCTAGACTGTCAGGTGTCCAATCTCCCTGATCTCACCGTCACAGTGAAGCTGCTACATGTTACTTCTACATGTACACAATTTATCACCATTCAAGACCTTTATAATTTAAGTGGCGCTGCACATGCAGACCATACAGTGGACCCCCCACCCCCTAGCGGTCTTATAACATAGCACTGACTGAGTAATGGTCATCCAATAAGAGATGTTAATTCTATCATAGTCTTAGTTCTAGGCTGGTATTACTCAGCACGCACACAGCTCCCCAGTACTGATCAACCATTTCCAAATCAATTATTCTTGGTGTCACTTCATATTTACAGACTGACACATACATCTGCCTTCACCAAGTATACATCACACAGCCTTCTAATGGTTTTGACTAGTCTTTTAGATTGCATAACACGTCCAAGTCACTGCTCCGTAAGGTTAATAACATTCTCTAGGCACAATGTTGACCAGATTACCATATATTGTTCCTCGACATGGACTTTCCATTGGGAGACCTTGGGCGTATTTGGCACATCAGGCTGTCAGCCCACGAGGATGACAATACTCTTCAACAATACCATGTGGCCGTATTTCAATTTATGGGGGCATGAGATCCATGAATTTCAAAGAAGTTTATAAGTTACCTTGGGACCACCAAAAGGCACTCTCAGGCTAATAAAATTCTGGTAGGTGTTGTTACCCTGTTGCTCAAGAACATATTGATGACAGACAAGTGCGAAACTTGTCCTCAGGCAACCCAGCAGCTTATAGTAACTTGCACCCCTAATTGTGATCCTAACCTTATCAGCAGCAAACAAACCAACCATAGCATGAAATATCTAGGCAATGAGATGTGAGAATGCTACTAAACATAAATGCTTTGAGGTAATATAGTATTTTATGACTGCTTGATTTACCGATAATCAGGATCCCTGTGCCTCTGTCCCATGACTAGTAAGACGGCTTGGCAAACTAACAGAAACGTGAGAACAGATGCAGTCCGGGGGAGTTGTTACTTAGCTGCCATTTTCCTCTGGCTTGAGACAAGGTCCAATACAGTGAAAGCTGCTTTGATAGACCACTGCCACCACAGACCACCTGTCTTGAAATACATGTATAAATATATTCCTGGCAGCAGATCCTACATTTCAGTGGTTGCACTGTAATTGGGCTGCTCTAACACAATTCTATGTTTGTAATTTTGCTAGTAGCAGATAAGCTGCTAGCCTGCATCTCCTAGGCCCTCAGTAAGATGGAAAGACCGGTAACTGCTAATGACCAAAGCCAATGTTTCAAGTATTACCTACAAGAGACTAATAACAACACAACGGCAATGTAGCATGATACAATCACTACACAAAGCCATTTGCTTACGACATTGTATTCAATAATCTCTCTCACACCTAAACAGCATCTTTTAGTGTATTTTGTCACCCTACGTGCTTACATCCAAAGCTACACACTGTATGCCTGTTTCACCCACTTACTGCTCCAAGCCTATGTTACATCAACACATAGGCCTTATGAGGGTTGTCCCATTAAAAAGTAGGGGGGGGGGGGATACCTGAAAATTTGCTAATTCCCCCTTGTGACATACTAATATTTCAAGTAGTTTTAATCCCCCTACAACATATTTCAAATCTCACAATACACAAATGTATTACAATGCATTGTTCTCCACCCTCCTACGAGGTATTACAATTCTTTTTGTGCCCCACCAACATATTTTCATATCTTTTCAGGTCCCTCCACCCATGCTCTTAATAGGATAGCCGTAGAACTTGCCAGTGTTTCATGGATGCTATGTAAGAGTAAAACTGTAAATTCAGATGCCTCTCAAATCTAAAAGGCAGTTTTACACAAAGATTCACACAGGACCGGATAACACTACCTGTCCTGTTACTTGTGGGAACTATGACCTTAGTTTGCAAAGCTTACATTCGCCAGCCTCTCCAAATGCTTACAGTTTTCATAGTATTCATAAAGACCACAAAATTTAACAGAGTAACATCTGGAAGTTGTCGAGCTTCAGTTCTGTTACTCATGTTACTATCCACAGCAGTAACATCTGGAAGTTCACCAGCTTCCCCAAATGTTTAAAGTTTTCCTACATACAGTCCACATAGCATGATCTAGGAAGTGTGATTATGTCGTCTACATGATCAAGGATCAACTATTAGTAAGTTCTAGTGTCGAGTTACAAGAGATCGCACTGCTCAGTGTTACAGCAGAAAACAAGACAAAAGATTAGTACAATGGTAGCAGATATCAAGCAGTCAAACCTCTGTACAGTGGTCTCTGGGATATGACCCACCTCCACCCCCCACCCCCCTTTGATTCAAACACCACCCATCAATCACACCATTCCTGTACATTAAACTCCCTCAATTTTAAGTTTGCCTTTAATTTAAGAAAACATTTTTCTACTGGATGAATAGGTGATCTTAAAATGTAGCGGCTACCAGTATATTGACTGTGTTTTTGTGCTGAACTAGGTGGTTTGGTGGTTGGTCACCACCGTAACAATGCTCAATAATGATTGGTGTCAATGGCACAAGTGAGTTTTGTAAAATTTGATATTTAAAGGATGGCACAGGCCTTCACAGTGGTTGTGACAAGTGACAGTTTGCTGAATTCTGTACAAATATCACCGCCATTATACCACTGTTATTCCTGTTATATATAAATGTTACCCCCCAAAAAAATAAACATCAGAAAAACATGGTTAAAATAGAAGAAAGAAGTTTCAAGTCAATGTGCAACCCTGCTGAACATACCGGTCCAGTTAAACCTGCTGTGAAGCCCATTGGAATACAGATAATCTAATTATAAAGATCGTCTTTGCGGATCCCAGAGGGTATACATGTAATTTTCATGATATTGAAAATTTTATATAAACACTACCTTTATAGAGTGGTCTAACTATATATATATATATACTGGGTATATATATATACATATAGGTTTCAGTATATACCCATCACACTGTTTAGAGAAATGTGCCCAATATCGTATGGCATACCATATGTAAACATTCACCCAGATTAACATGGTAAATGGTTAATACACTGAATAGCCTTCAAGCAGTCACCTTCACACTCCTTGGCTCAGGCCTGGCCTGGCCTGGGTTTGTCCTGTACTTGTGGGTGATTTTATCAGTAGGTAATAATGACCAGCAAAATTTTTTAACAGTACAGTAGAAAAATGCTGGATAGCAGTCGCGGCGTTTGACAGAACATTTTGAGTTGCGTTGCCACTACGTATTCAAACCTGACACAAAGGCTGTACGCTGTCTTTGGTCAATACAGGTACAATGTAATAAAACCAGGGAGGAACAAAGCAGAGTAATTACTCAACTTTGACATCAATTTCCAGAAAATTACATGGAAAAATTTGGCATATAACATTTAATATCCCAGCAAATGAAAGCTGTTGGCAAAAGTTAGTCTCGAAAAATATTCTATAGAAAAGAACAACCCATAACCATAGCAAATGGCAATCTATAATCAGTGACTGGACACACCATTACTATGTGCTGTAATCTGATATGCTAAAATATTCGTCAGTAATACTGGTACAATACAAGGTACATCAGGCTTGCAAAGAGGTTTCACACAATATTGAAATTCAAAAGCATTGCCAGTAGTCAGTAGTGAAGTTAACAACCACCAATCAATCATGATACTTCTGCTAGCAGCAACATCACTGACAGCCTGTGAGTACAAGATATACTTTAAATCGATATCCCGCTGGTAACCTAAAGGCGTTTTACTAAATGTCAAATCTGAACAGACTCAAGTGAAACAGAAAAAGTTGATCCTGAATAGTGTAAGAAAACACATGAGAGTTTACATTAGAATAAATTATATCAATAATAACAATCTCACACAATGATCCAGCTCTTGACCACAAAAATAGGATGAGATATACAACCAGCGATTCTATACAAAACACTAGGGCCAGTTTCTCAAAAAAAGTGAAGTCCACTGATCTTAAAAGTGTTTTCTCAGCCGCTCCCAGATTTATATCAAAGTAAATGCTGCATGCAGGAAGGTGATACTGTATAATAAAACATGTACATCCCAGAACACCTTAAACCTGGGGCCATTTTCCAGAAAAATCTAAAGTTCTGAAATGGATTTACTCGACAAATCACTCTAGTAAAGATTTGTCTTTTCCATGTTCAAGAGTAGTTCCTACCTAAGATTTTTGTGAAGCTTGGCCCCAGGAACAATGCAATCATTCCAATGTGACTCTGTCAGCAGCAGACTTCACCAACAGTCCACATGCAGATTGGAGATTTTAAATTACTACCAGTGCTTGAATGATATGTCCATCAAGTCAATACATAATTGCAGAAACTATAACTATACACTGTTTTGCATAATAAAAGTTCTACAACGACATAACAAGGAAAACAAAAACAGAGAAGTTAGATAGCTATTTACAGCAATACAGAATATTGGAATCAACATTAACAGGTGCAGCACAAAGCAGCAAAAGGAAATTGCCACAAAGTGCTGAAGCATATCAGCTGAAGTCAAAATCTGTAGGAGTAAGCTTGAGTATATTCATGATACATGTATTATAAGCATTGGTCATCTTTTTCTGAATCTCGCTTTTGTCAACTTATAATTATTTACAAAAATCTTAAATTCATGCTTGACAATTAGGCATTGATAGTTTGGTATCAGCTGTTAAGACTTGACTGCTATTCACAGTCTGGCATCATCTTGATAACAATGTTATCTAACTGATCACGAATCACCCCCCCTCGTGATACATCAAATTTACACACTGCCATGCAATATGTATGCCAATCAAAAATCAGGCATGCTGAAAGACTATATTGCGGCCAAGGCTAGGATGTCAAAGGGGAGTACATGTATAACTTAACTCAGGTTTTTACACATGTACACTAATATTATGTTACGCAAGCTATGCTGTTACCCTACACAAACAATATTCACTGAGCAAATGTTACAGAATAGGAAGTATTTTAGGAAAATGTCTCAAAGATACTCGAAAGAAATCAAAATAGTCTTAAAACCTGCACCCCCTTGTAATTGGCTGAAGCTAATGCATCCATGATGTGACTTGTTAAAGGGTGCATGATAACAAAGGCTAGTCTGACTTACAAATGAAAGACTATTCAGATAGCAATTTTGTCACACGAACTATTTACTGTTCTACATGCGCTAAGCAAGCATTCTGCCTGTGAAGACCTTCCTATCCTGCTCAGTGCATCCAAACAGTATCAATGTACAGTGGCTCCTGTGATTTAAGACACCTCTGCTTTGAGACTTCCATCTTGTTTGAGATCACTCATCAGTGATGCATTTTTCAAAGTTTCAATAGAAATATCCCCCCCCCCTTCTAATACCTCCTTCAATTTAGGACGGCCACCATATTTTTGGCTGAATGAGTCATCTGAACATGCAGGGACCACTGTTTATAACTTCACCATTTTCGCTCCATCTGTTCACAAAGATGTATGATATGCCCTGAATCATGACACCTCTAATATTAAATAAAAACACTCAAATACCACAATAACACCAGCTACAAGCTGGCTTCATTCAACACATTCAATTGTTTGCAATGCATGAGCATTTGATCGGCCAATTGCTGCAATGCAGATTAAACATGTAAAGCCATGTTAGCATAGCTGCATGTAGAAGGGAACTTTCAAAGCAAATTAAACAAGAAACCCCGCCCAGCAAAAATCAGGCGCCATTTGACATAAAAAAAAGAATAACAGAATATCACAATTGCAAACAGGTGAAGCATTGTGTTTTGATGATGTTTTGCTTGTGAGTTACAGAGACGAGAGCAAACACACAGATCTCTAGCTAAAACTCCCTGTCAGAACAAACAATACAGAAAAAAGTTTGATTTGCAGATATTTGAACACGACTAGGAGATTATGAGATTTGATGACTATGACAATCCAGCTACACTCTCCGGCATCATTTCATCTGTGGGTGTAGTATGCATGCCTCGGTCACGAGACTCGTTGTGAGGGATTCAGTGTGGTTTATAGTGGCCGTTCTGCGGCGAGAAGACCTCTCCATTGGCTTCGACTGCTTCGTGTCCGCGTCCAGAGGATTTGCGTGGAGGCAGGGCCGGGAGGAGCTGTTGCGCGACCCATGTGTAGAGTTTGCCATGTAGCAGAATGAGAATGTGCTGATGACTGGCGGCAAATATGCGGTACCAGCGTCCGTAGAAGGGGTCAGACACTGCTGGACACATCATGTTGTTCAGGTTCACATGACTCAACTGAAACACAGAACAGAGCTCTGGAATATAACCCATTAGAGACTTCTCACCTATTTTAATATCACCGATTAGTGACACCATTCTTATATTTCCCGCATGATTATCCATCCATTTCAGACGATATTTTTCTGGCTGGATGGGTGATTTTAAAATGCAAGCATCACTATCCCATGAAATTTTACCTTTTCTGAGCGAAAGAAGACTGGATTTAAGTTTTTTCGAGCTTTCAACCTTCTCTGGCCTTCCTGTAGTTGTAAAGGCCTGATTTCACCACTAGCAAAGATGGTCAAAAGCTCGAGAACAGCTACAAATCCAGGCTAAACAATGGTATAAATTTGACAAGACAGAGACCAGAAACAACATTAATGAATGTACAATAACAGTATGAGCCTCTATGAGTAGTACAGTGGTCCCTCTCTTAGCGGCCACTCTCAACAGAGGCCACCCTCTGTAATGCGGCCACAAATTTTATTTTTGCGGCTGTTACTACTATGCACTGCTATTCCCGCATTGTGAATCCTGAGCTCAGAACCATTCAGCCTCTTACAATTACAGTGTTTATAGTTTCAATATAAATATCAATCCATTTTAGGACCACCTCTGATTTATTAAAGACCAAGTTATCTGACTGAAAGGGTGGTCTTAAAATGCAGGGACCACTGTACTCTCATCAAACCTTAACTCACTCCCACAACCACTTGTTGCTGGTAGCAACATTTACATTTCCTTCAAACAAAATAGAAAACAACCCTGTGGATTCCATACAGCCATCTGTATACATGGTACAAGAGTCTCTCAATTTTGTGATGTGTTAAGCAACACCAAATCTTTCCAGGTAATGGAGCTTGCAATAAATAGCTTCTACATGTTCTAGGGGTACCGTATTTTAAACCGTTTGGTCATGTTGGTGGGAAAAAGTCCCAAAGATACCTGAAAGAAGCAAAGACACACGAAAACAGCAATGCCTCGTGATTGGTTGAACCTTACATCATATGGTCAAAGGTGATTGGTTATATAGGACAATATTATCATGATTATCAATTATGACCACAAGTTTCCAAATGGCTTCCGAATGTTCATGTTGCAATTTTGCAGCATGAAATATTGGTTGATTTTATTGCACAACTCTAACACAACAACAGCTGTGACAAAAAGGAAACAAAGAAATGCTGCGAATTATTCAGCAGTTTTACCAGAGCCAGAACTTGGATCGGGGTCCAGTGCCAGGCAAACAGTACTCCAAGTGTCATTAATGCCCACCAGAAATCTCCTAGAGGTTCCGGCGTGTAAACACCTGAAGAAGGAGAAACAGACACTATAACTTTTTATGCATGTCATATTGCCATTCAAAGTGGCATTCTTTAAAATTAAGAACAAAGATATTCTTAATACGCATGTTTTACATGCTTGGAATTTGTGCAAGTAGGTATTTGAAAAATAAAACTTTAATATTGAAAAACCTGTGACTTAGTGATAACCTGGATGTTTACTCATTCCTTCATGATCATTATCTATTCTGTCTTGCACTAATTTGTCAGCCGTTTTACATGTACCAGCACTTTACATATTGACTGGAGAGTGTGTGTCACATTAGATCAGTTCCAAGTAGCAAATCCCAAATTTGAATTTGAAAAAGCAGTTGTGGGCTAAAGACTTGGACAGTAATCTGTCCTTATTTTATTCTAATTACCAGTAGCCATTCCTAAGTTTCTGAGAAATCAGAATTATACTAAGCAGTAACTACCGGCAAAATTTATTATGAAATAAGAGAAATTAAAAAGTACATCTCCGACTAATACCAGGGGCTGGTTTTAGTAAAATCTTTGTCTTAGGCTGATCTTAACCATTCAGAAGAGAATGGTTGTCATGATTACAACAGTGACCTCTGAAGAATTTTAAAAGTTTTAGGTTCTGATTTAAGATTTTCTCCAAACTGGCCCCACTCTAACCTCTGTATCTCATCAAATAGTAAGGGATGACCAACATCAGGATGTGCTGGATGTAGTAGGTAGCAGTCTCAAATGGTAGCTGGAATATACAGGTCAACTTGACATTAGGATATGAATATCTCAAAGAACTGAACAGGTACATTTAGATATTTTTAGTATTACTTTTATACAACATACCGGTAGTACCTATGTGTATATGTATCCTGTGTATATGATGACAATATTCAACATTAAACAATATTCGTTCATTTTGAAACATTTGTATACCTATAGTATGGGTAACAGACATATGCAATGAGTGACTGCTTTATTAAACCCCGCCCATGCTTTGCATGGCGGGGTTTCTTATTTTGCGTTTGTCTGTCTGTGGGTCTGTGTGTCCGTTGACAAAATATCTCAAAAAATATTAAACCGATCAACTTCTTTTTTGGTGGAGGCCTTCCCTCTGACACAAGGAGGAAACCATTCGATTTTGAAAAAAATCCCCCCGGGGTAAGGGTGGGCCTGGGGGGGTCGAAATTTCGCCCTAAT
>JAAUYG010001030.1_pt1 | contig 11889 bp, 10 predicted proteins | sample 7278091 | NCBI WGS metagenome assembly JAAUYG01 (sample SAMN14350201, study PRJNA611818) | marine sediment metagenome | isolation source: surface marine sediment (0.6m) | place: French Polynesia: Moorea | collected 2018-08 | reverse complement strand
TGCATGTTTTGTCTTCCGTTATTGTAACCGTTGTGTTTACATGATAAACTTTCTTCCAGGTTAACCAAAATTAGCAGCAAAGTAACATTAACCAAGAAGCAGCAGTTCCTCACCATGCTGCAGAGTTACTGGACGCTGAAACGACAATCTAGGAACGGCGTACCGCTGCTACGGCGGTTACAGTCCAGTCATATGTCCAAGTCCAGGGAACAGGTATGCAATGCTACTAGGGAGCTAGTTGCAGAGCTTGCACTTGTGGCCGCTTTCCAGAGAGATTCATATATCCTGAACTGATCTTAAGTGTGGAAAAAAAGACTTTTTCTGCAGATTAGATACAAGTTGTAGAAAAACTTTAGACTATAAAGAAACAAAAGTCCAATATTCTGATAACACGTATTGTTTTTGTATTCCTCAGTCCAGCTTTGGACTTAGAGTATCTAAAAATACACCAATCTCATTGAATAAATAAATAAGTTACTGGGATACCCAGATACACTACACTACACTTACGGCAGCAAAGTTGTTTTGAACACTGTTGCCTACAGTGAAATCTGAGAATAGTCAAGACCGAAGTGGCCTCATACTGCTTGGGGTAAGTTTAGAAGTTGTGGTTGAACGGACGTAATTGCAAGGTGTTCTTAATTATTTTTCTTACAAAATGCAGGGCTGGAGTTGTCAAAAATACTTAAGCCTATGTTTTGACTTGAGCATTTACTAGTTTTGACAATTCCAACCCAAGGTTCCACTGTATGTTACTCTTTAAGGTGAGGCTAATTACTGCTTCCTCCCTTGCAGGAATCCTCAGACACTGAAAGTCAGGCGCTGAAAACTCAACTCAAGTATTGGCAGCGGCTACGACAGGATCTAGAGAAGGCACGACTGCTGGTAGAACTCATTCGTAAACGGGAAAAACTGAAACGCGAATATGTAAGTTTATGTCATTAGTACAACTTGCAATCTTGTATGTGAAGTTTGGGAAATTGCAATCTCTCCAGAAAGTGAAGTTTAAATATGCGTAAGTGTTATGTATATGACTACACTGAATGCGAACGACCATAGAAAGTCTACTAGATGCATCTATCAGCAGTACAGAAGCACATGATATTCCCTGGAATTTAGGCTACTCATGGTTGAGGCCAAAGGCTAAATTCTGAAACAAATTGTCTTTGGTCGAGGCATAAGTGGTCTTCATTCTAGGGTAGTTGTAATGCTAGACTCCACGATACCTGCTATCATTTGCTATTTTGGGTTGCATTGGGTCATCTTAGTTTTGTACATAAATCAATAAATTGATACGTAGAAATAAGATTCCTCACCACCTGAATTGCAAAAGAAGCCATGTCTCGGTTCAGTGATCATGATGATACTTCCTGTTTCCCAGAATGGTCCTCCTACCAAAAAGCGAGAAACCTCTTGATCTCACTGATTTCAAAATTGCAAATTTATGACCGTCTTTTTTTCCTGTCTACAGTTGAGGATTCATCAGTTGGCCACACGGATGCAGCTCCAGCCGTTCAACCTGTTGCTCCAGAATACCCTGGATCAAGTAAAGGAGAAGGACTCCGGAAGCATCTTTGCTGAGCCTGTGGACCTGGAAGAGGTACAAAAGCAGAACAAAAAATATATTTATAGATAGATAAATTAACAGAAGAAAAACCTATCGACTATTAAAACTTTACTCGCGTCTTTCTTTCCCGTCGTAGAGCAGCCATTTGACATAATGATTTTCTGAGTTTGTTTTACTTACTAGTAAAATAGGGTTGACTTGTTTCTGTCAGTTAATATTTTACAAATGGCATAATACATTGCACTTAACATTTAGCAGTCTGAAAAAAACTGAACGGATCTGGGGTAAAAATATGCTGGGGAAATTTATCTCAAGGTCAGAGAAGAGTTAGGGATTTCTTGGCAGCCTTTGTGATTTTGTGTGGGAACCTGTAGTAGCTAAATGTTTGAATTAGATTGTAATACAGTAAGAGTTCAGACAGGTTATATATATATATATTTTTTTTAGGTTATCTGTATGATATGTAGTTTAATTGTGCTAAACTTTTGCATATACTGTTGTAATAGTGTGGAGTATTTAAACAGGTCACGACTTTCCGTAGGACATGGAAAATACAGCCATTCACAGCAAATGGTCTTAACACCGGCATACAGGACTTTGTTCCTAGATCAAGCCATCAAGCTTGATGAACCTTGCTCCAGTAGCTATGAGACTGCAATATTGTCGAAGCGACTATACACTCTGTTCACTCCCTCCAGTGGTCTTACAATAAACGTTCATGGATATATGAAATGCAGACGCTGATACCGAATCAAGGACTTATAATGATCAAGGTTGTCTTAAAATGAAGGGTTGGAAAATAGACTGGCCACTGCTATAAAAAGTACAGCAGCCATAGCAAACGTCTACTATTCTGTTGCAAAAGTCTGTAGACCTTGTTGTCTTTATCTTTATGGTTGCAAACTTTAAATGCTGACCCTATGGATTTCAATTTTGTCCAGGTACCAGATTACATGGAGTACATCACCACACCCATGGATTTCTCCACAATGCAGAAAAAGGTGGACGGACATCAGTACAAAGGCTTTGATGATTTTGAGGACGATTTCAATCTCATTGTTGACAACTGTCTCACGTACAATGCCAAGGATACATCCTTCTATAGAGCTGCCGTGAAGCTGAGAGATCAGGTTAGGCACATCGCTTGGAGTCGATTTCACAAAAAAGAAAACTGTTCTATTTGAGTAGAATTTGAAGCGTCCAGGTTGACTGATTAAAATCTTGCGTGTGCTTGAGTTGGGAAGAACAGTGTCATACTTGTTAAGTCTAGGGTTCCTGCACAAGATGAAGATTTTAAATCTAGTAAGACGAAAATCAGTCTCGTATCCAGTGAAAAAGTGGTGAATTATGCATGAGTAAAGATGTAGATCTAAAAGTCAAATTCCATTTGCTAAACTAGACCTACATGATGGACAGGTGAAGTTTTTAGAACGTGGCTGTTACTATAAATACTTTATCATCCCAGGGAGGGGCTGTTATACGATGTAGTCGTAGGGAAGCCGAACGGATCGGTTACGACCCGGAAAGCGGGTTACATCTTACCGAGAAACCCGTACCTGAGGATGAGCCCGTACTTTTGGAGGATGGTAAGTCCTAAAGCAATGTCATGGTTGTTACCAAGGACTGACTGCTTGAATAGCTCTTGCTTTTGACATTGTTGTAGTATGATAGCCAGGATAAACAGTTACATTTTCCAGTTTAGAAAATAAAATTTTTTGAAATTTAATTTACTGTATTAGTATGTTCAGTAAATTATATTTAATTTTTAGATCTGTAAATAGAACTTACCTGTTTCAGTAACAGACATAGGTATTGAATATTGTTCTCATTGGCAGTTAAAAATGTGTTCGTAGTTGGCTTTGCCTATTGTTGTTTCATGCCCGTGATTTCTCCCTATGAATATTCATATTAAATAATTGTCCCAATGACCTTTCCCCTGTCTCTCCCAGTTGACAGTTTTTTACCCCCTGATGTACGGGAAAGGATGCCACTGGAGGAACAACTTCGTATTCTTCTCGACAAGCTGGATATGACGAACTCTTCCCGACCAAGTAATGAGTCTTAGCATTGTATAGTAGCACCTTGTAATGTCTTTGAGGACGGCCTGATTGGCCACAAACATATAGTTTGCAGACAGGTTATCCCGTAGTGATCGGTTCAGTTATGAATTTGACATCAATGCTGTGTAAGTCCTTCTGCGAAAAACGTGTGCTCTTTCAAGACAGGGTAGTCTGAAATTGGCACTGGTCTCACAAGAGGTGTAACAATGAGGCATGACATAATCCTGACTAGAGATGACATTAGACTTGAGTTTGTAGCAGCCAAGCGTTGTGGAATATTGTATTACAAAATGCCTTCTGATTGCTTGTGGCTTTAAGGGGGAAAATTGGAAAAATCCCTGAAAGAATTTACTAGCGTGGTATACAGTTATATACAGATTGCCAAATGTTTGCATTTCTGTTTGATTAAATGTACTTACGTCTGACTCAGGATCAAGACAATCCATTGTCAAAGTCAAAATTGTCTGAATATTAAGATGACCTCAATTCTGAAACAGGACAGCTCTGACATGGAACGTGTCGACTAATAGGTGCTCACAATTCTGGGGTGGTCTCAATTCTGGGCTGGTCTTAAGCTAATTTATATTTGTCTCTCATCCATTTTTTTTTCGAAAAGATCGGAGATCGCGTCTTGCCAAACAGATCAAGAAGGAGATAACCAAGGTTCGGCGACAGCTTGCAATACAGAAAGGCAACGATTGCAGCTTTCTCAGCGATTCCGATGACAACAAGAGTGCGGACAACACAGGTTGGTGGGAGGAATTATGGACGGGTGGTGGTGATAAGTGTCAACGAACAAACCAGCGCCTTCCGTTTCAGCACTTTACTGTTTGATCATTAGACCTTGTTACGTTGATTGTGAAATAATGTGTAATGGCTTGGGTGGGGTTCTTAAACAATATATTGAGTCCAAATCCAGAAAAGAACAATAGTTGTCATGGGGCGGTTAGTGGACTGAAGACAGATTTATCCTGAAGCTATCACCAGCAGCCGGAATAAAACATACTTGCATTTTGGTATATGGGATTTATTGCTTAAATAGATCTTCATTTACTCCTGGCTCGTCCCTTCAGCATCGGAAAATGATGACGCGAGCCCAGTGAGAGGGCAGGACAAATCCAGTGTTCACAGCGACGGAAAGACACCGATGGCCGCTGAACCGGAACCGAAACCACGGCGACGGGGTCGACCGCCAGGAAGCACAAAGAAACCCCCAGTGGTTACTGAGCCAGAGGGGGAGTCAGGGGCAACAGGTAGGGGGATATGAGAGTGAGAACACGATTGCTGAGAAAGAGTATAAGTTTTTATATAGGAACTTAAAATGTGTGGACAGATATGAATTTAGTGTTACTTTCACAGATTGAAAAATTTAAACATTTCGTACTGTATGCTTAGAGAGCATTTGAGCTTTATACATATTATGTTTATGGTGTTTAACATTGGACTATGTTTAGGTTGTGATTTGTAAGGGGTGTAGCTTTTTGAAATTTTTGCTGCCATAGGTTCCCCATGTTAACCAAAATGACAAAACTTCATGAAAAGCTGGAAAGCCAATTTAAAAAAAAAGTTAAAAAAAACACTAGTTTATTGGCCAGGGCATTCTACAACTAAGAAGTCTGTATCATTGGTTTGGAGCTACTTACGATATTGACAATGAACTGTAGGGTAAATGTACAATCCCTTTACTCTTACAGAATCTGGTAGACCAGCCGTACGCAGTCGCTCCAGCAGCAAATCGGTAGACTGCGTTGTCGACAACGACCACACCTCTGGGAGTGACGACAAAAATACAACGCCGACTTCCCATACGCCAACCGGCGTAAACCGTCGCACAGCGGTTCTGTTCAGCAAAAAAGTGAAAAATACTCCAAAAAACGATAAAGATCCCCGGTCTGGCAAGGTTGCTATGGCAACCCCAGTAACATCAGGGAGACGCCCTGGGCGGCCGCCCAAGGCAAAACTCGCGCCGCCAGTCACCGGGGAGGATTTAGCAAGTGATAAACTGACAGAGAACAGTGGAAGCCATAGTCGTAGTAACAGCAGCAGCAGTCGCAGTGCGGCTAGCCCCGCAGCGACGGGACGAAAACGCACGGCCAGCGCTGCAGGTTTAGCCAGCGACACTGAACCTAGTCAACAGGGAGCGGCGGCGCAGCAGGTGCACAAACGAAGCGTGTCGAGTAGTAGCGGTCGTAGCGGAGAGCGCGAACCCAGCTCTCCAACATCCCCGCTCTTCTCAATACACCACAAGGAGAGCTTTCTGAAATATCGGAGCAACGTCGCACACGGCACATCCGACGTCGAGACGGAATCGTCGGAGATGGGGAGCACAGACACGGACATGTCGGACTCGGACAGCAGTAGTCAGGAGAGCGGGTCCGACAGCGGCAGCGAATCTAGGTCATCGTCACGGCGACACTCCAGGAAAGGTAAGCAGAGGGTCTGTAATTAATTGGCTGGTGGTGTCGGCATGGAGGCTGACTTCGATATTTCAGCGTGAGACCAAAAACATATCTGTGAGACTTCACAAAAGATTTTGCTTTCTTAACAGATCATGGAATTATATATGCTGGCATAAAAATTTTGAGTCTAATAAGTTATTGTAAAAATGAGGAATTTTTGCATCTTCTCTGGCTGAAAATATTAGAAGTTTTGCCTCGGGGGGCTGTGGGTGGCCACTCCTGTGATTGTATATTTGTTGTCACAGTGATAAAGCACGTGGGGGAGGGGAGGGCAAAAGGTTAAGGTTGCAGTCCAGTATTCCGTATCTTTGTACACCGTTAGGTGCCAGTATCCCGAAGAGTCAACAAGCCAGTAGCTTCTGGAGTCACTAGATTGAATGTCTATGAACCCAGTAACCAACATGATAATGTTAGCACCAGCCTAACGTATAATTGTCAATATTGGCAAACCAGGGTTTGCAGCAATCTTGTAATCATGATCTTTGGCTATTGACTTTTGTGTCCCGACTTCATTTATAAACAAATATTTCTCAATGGTTTAGTAATTTTTTTTTCCAACATGTTCAAATAACTGACAGTGAGTCTTGAAATAGTCGTGTTTCACTCCTTGATTACAGTATTTTAAAGAGTGGTGCCTATACTGCTGCTGTACCATGCCATCCTCCATTGGTGGCGAATTTCAAAATTTCATCCAACAAGTTTTTGTCTTCCAGCTATTGTCCATGCACTGCAAACCAGTTTATCGAGAATAAATATTTGTTCACAAAGTGTTTGTGCAATCTTTGAATTAAGTAGAATGTTTTTATTGGAGAGGTTTGTGTAATATTATTAAATGTAGTTTCTTGTAACATGGTGAAGATGGCAACATGGAACATGTGGAAACCATGGTGATGTGTTTTGGGGCTGCATTACTGGCTATTGTCGATCAGTGTATCTACTACAGTATATCCAGAGATACACAGGAGTTATCGGAACAGACATCGCCATAAAACTGCTCATCAACTAACACTCACCCGTCACCTGTAAGGAACACATCGCACAAGCTTGACTCTTTTTAACTATCAATGCCATCTGTTATAACCAAGAAAAGCCCCTTGAGACCATATTTAATATCCACTACTCGGATCTTGAGACCATATTTAATTTCCACTACTCGGATAGCACATCTTGCTTTGCTTGTCCCTGCAATGTGGGTTGTGGTATACCTTTCAGTTCTGGTAGCCTTCGTCTGTGGTTTTGTAGAGAAAAAAATGAAATAGTACTTTTTAATATTTGTCGTGATTAATGCTCTTTATTTTCCCCACCTACTACTACTTGTTTTGCTGTCGGTTGGTCGCTGGGATTATTTTCAGTATTTTCATAGAAGCGTGGCTTGGTTGGCTCTGAGGGAGGCACTTGTACATCTTTTTATGTATATTATTTTTTTTTAAATTATTTTTCTTAAGCTGCACGTCGCATTCTCTAATTACTAAAATTGCTAATTAAACTGGCTGCTACCTACCTGCTCCTTTGTTTAAAACTGCATGCAGTGTTATGTCCTCCGGCCTGAAATATACATGCATTTATACACAGTGCATTTTGTACATGTGGACATTGTGTATTGGATCAATTTATTTCCGCACAAAGTGTTGAGCCAAAACCTGCTTGTGTTGTACTTTATGTCGTCGTATACTGTCAGGTGGTCAGTCCAGTGGTTAATGCTATCACAGCCACAAGCAACCACACATTTATTATCTAAATAGTATGTAGGCTGAACATTATTGTCATTGATGTTGAAAAATAATATATTCTCCCAATATTGTGCATCCATAAAAAAGGAACGTTGGATTATTTGCATGCAGTATCCTCCCTTGTTTCACTGTCTCTGGTGCAGCACGGCAGGCGTTTTGGCTGAACCTAAGCACTGCGTTGTAGTTGCATCTCATTGATTGGTTTGTCTCGTTTAAGTTAATTCTGTTCCCTCTATATGTGGAGGCTCTATATTTTGTGTACATAGTTGGCTTTGCTATGGCTTTGGTCTCTCTTCAAGGTGACGATGGATTGGACGATACTTATAAACAAAGCAAAGGAGTAAAACGTCACTCAGAAGTTCTTGATAGTCCCGAAAGGTACCCTAGTGACGGCATACACCTAGATGACGGCTTGGACAGCGGAAAACGGAAGCGCAGATCAGGAAGTGGTTTTTACGAAGACTCGGAATGGGATTTGAGCAAAGGGGTGCGTCCCGCTATGAAGCGACGCTCAGATAGTCTCACTTCCTCATCTTCCCCGATACCCCAGAAAGACACGGAGCAATTGGTCAAGCAATTTGTCGCCAACGGACGCGAGGTGGACTCCGTTATCACCAATAACATGGGAGAGACTCTTGTCACGCGGAAATTTGGTCAGACTAAGATTGAGGATTTCTTTAGAAAGAAGAGCCCTGCGTCACATCAGACGAGCCCTAGAGCCCCGGACGATTCCCCAATCCCTGACATTGACGACGAAGGTGAGCAGATTAAAACTCTGCCAGCTACCCCCGTAGAGTTGTCGTGTAACAAATTTGCGTTTGATTGTCAAAAATATATAGCACTTGAATTGCCTAACATTTTAAATATGTTCCCCAAAATAACCAGCCTGTTCATGGCAAACATATCTGTCAGGAAATACCTAATATTTGTTAGTTGATATTAACAGTAGATTCAACTCTCTTTTCATTGTACTCTAACCTAGAGTGGTTAATTATGAAACAGCAAATTTTAGTGGAAAAAACTGGTAGAACATTAATATGCTTGGGGAAAAGTAGACACTTGGCGTATAGAAGTTATAAGATAGATGCCACATGTGACAAAATTTTTCTGGTGCTACTTCCACTTAATATTGAATTTAACGTCCAATGAAGTGCTACCCCTTTGTATTCGGAATTTGAAAATCGGCCTGTAAAACATCTTGCTGCAATAGATGCACTGCGCCATCATATATTGTGTGCATTAAGGCTTCAGACTTTTAACTTGTTTAAAGAACTTGAGCTTTTAAACATGCCAAAGTGTCTAATGATTAAACAGGACAAAAATGTTAAACTATTATGTAATGCTGTTCTTTGTGTTCTCGGTACAATGACTTGTGTAAGCTTTTCTCGTCCTCTACATTTCTCCTGTGAGATATGAATTTGAGAACCTTTCGTAGCCAATAACAACATGGACATACATCATGCAATCATGCAGAATCGATCAGAATTGTCAGATTTGGGTGTTGAGAGAAGTTTGATTGTATTTTGCCTCACTCCACTCACAGGTCGTAACATATACTTACTAACAACATTGATTCACCTGATAACACCTGGTAACACATCAAACTGTGCACACTAGTGACATAACCTTCTGACACCATGGTGACATTAATGACCACATACACCATGGTAAATAAATTTATTTTCAGTTGCAGTACACATGATACATGTAAATATCACCAATTTGCAAATTACCGCCGGTAGAAATACACATGTATAGTATTAGCATAAACAACTGAGTAGCCAAAGGCTGTAAACTGTACAAAACTTGATTGCATACATTTGGATACAAAAATATACTAGTAGTTAAAATCACAGCTGGCAAGGCCATGATTACATAGTACTGATGTAACCTTCAACATGATTACATAGTACTGATGTAATCTTCACCATAGAACTGATGTTATCTTCGCCATGGTTACATAGCACTCATGTTATCTTCACCATGGTTACATAGTACTCGTGTTATCTTCACCATGGTTACATAGTACTCATGTTATTTTCACCATGGTTACATAGTACTCATGTTATCTTCACCATGGTTACATAGTACTCATGTTATATTCACCATGGTTACATAGTACTCATGTTATCTTCACCATGGTTACATAGTACCCATGTTATCTTCACCATGGTTACATAGTACTCATGTTATCTTCACTGTGGTTACATAGTACTCATGTTATCTTCACTATGGTTATATAGCACTGATGTTATCTTCACACTATGGTTGCATAGTATTCCTGTTATCTTCACCATGGTTGCATAGCACTCATGCTATCTTCACCATGGTTACATTGCACTGATTGGCAATATTGACTCTCCTTAGCTCATTGCCTTGGGTACATTTATTATGATTTCATGTGACAATTTTAGATTGTAGCACATTTTGCTTTCACCTTAATGACCTGATCCCAAGCTTTTGTATATACATAAACATTGTTGAAATTCAAGCTCTAGTGCATTTAAAAGAATGTTTAGTGAAACCATAACCACTATTACTAGTACAATTTATATGTGCATAAACTTATGTAAACTGATTAGATCTGCCTTTGTAATAATGCTAGAAGGCTTTCATTAGACATTCCTGGCCCAAATGGCTACTTTATATCATAGTTATATACTATTGTAGTATCATCAACCAAAGTTTGCCAGTGTGCCAAGACTGAGACTTCTACCCCAAAGCGAAGCGGGCATCGGTGGAAGCTACCCGAGTTTGAAATGCGATCGAACACGAGTGTGTTCATGTACAGCCTACGAGGTCTCATGCCAGTTACCATAGCAACACACGTGATATTAGCAGGACTTTATTATTAATCATTGTTGTGTTGAGGTTTGAGGCGATTGCTGCGTTCATGTTTGCTAGTTTTGTTCACTGTTGTTCCTTTGGCTTTGCTATCGTTTTCCTGATAATATATTCTGAAACAATACATGTGCCATCACAGGGCTAACTAAGGGTCTGATTTGACACATAAGGTTGGTAATTGTGTTAGAGATGATCATTATTCCTAATTTATTGCCAGCTCTTAGCTGCAACACCCAAATGCCAGCAATAAATTTCAGTTTAATAGACATTCTGACACTTATTTGATGCTAGTGCTGAAACTGAGGATTGTGAAAACTGTTTCTGCTTGGCTGGAATCAGCAATTTGATCAAAAGACCTTGTTCATGAGGAGATGTTTGCAGTTGAACCTGTTTCAGTTGTACTTTGCTGTTGAACGGCTTTGATTTGAGTTCAGACTTGTAATTAAGTTTGTGGTTTATGGGATTATCAATGTGTCACATAAGTCAACACATGTTAAATGTTTAGGAATACATGCTACATGCACATAAGCAGCACATTATTCATATGTAAATGAAGAAACTAAGTGTTTGTCTGATATAGACCTATGTGATCAGTCCATCTGTTTTGCAGTTCTTTATCATTTTTACGGCCACCTTTGATGAATTTAGATTTGAGACCTCTTTGGACCCATATTGTATTTTGTAAGTGCAAACTGGTGTATGTGGTGTTTTTAACAGCATCTCTGCTACATATATTAACAGTAAGTCTTTCCATGTTAAGTCCCCCAAGAGTTTGACCAAAAGTTAAAGTAGAAAGTTGAGTAACATAAAATGAAAACTCGCAGCAATAACGGTGCTAAATGGACTGGAGCTGGATAGGTAGCTGTGCATTACTAGGTCGGGTATTTGTCAACATTCTGAGTCATTCGTGTGTGATTTTGTCGTTCCAGCGAGGAAGCATTGTGGTGAGGGCGAGGAAAGCGGGGAGGATAGAGAGGATGTCGTCCCGCTAGAGCCGCTCGATCTCGTATGGGCCAAATGTCGTGGCTACCCCTGGTACCCGGCACTGGTAAGTGATAATAGGATACTTCTCTGGGGCCTAGTAATAATAGTGAACCTTTACAGGAACGGTGAGTGATAATAAGGCATTTCTACAGAAATAGTGAGTGATAATAGGGCAGTTCTCTAGAAATAGTGAGTGATAATAGGGCAGTTCTCTAGAAATGGTGAGTGATAATAGGGCAGTTCTC
>JAAUYG010018593.1_pt1 | contig 11890 bp, 7 predicted proteins | sample 7278091 | NCBI WGS metagenome assembly JAAUYG01 (sample SAMN14350201, study PRJNA611818) | marine sediment metagenome | isolation source: surface marine sediment (0.6m) | place: French Polynesia: Moorea | collected 2018-08 | reverse complement strand
TAGGAGTGAGCTCAGCCAAGTCACGCTTGGCTGATTCTGGGCCGTCTCTCAGGGGGGGCTCCATTTGGGTGGTCCCCTAATTGATTTTAGTCATTATGGACCCATCCAAGAACCCTCCTGTGAGGCGCCAGTGGGGAAGCTACTGATTGGGGTAAGGAGATCAGTCGCTTTCCAGTTGTGCTGTGAGTGGGCTCGTGGCTCACTAAGGCAAAGAATTATGGTTTGAAACCGAATCAGGTGATGAATATGAAATGGTCCCAGTTCTATGCCCAACTCTGATCTTAACAATGGAAATTCTGCTTCTAAGGTGATACTTCATCTTAAAATCTTAACCGTAACCATACCATAGCAGCTGTATTGCACCCGTGGTGATTTAAATGGAAGTTGGATCTAATATGTAAATCAGTCCTAGACCTGTGCTACAGCGTATGAACAAATGTGTGTAATGTTTCACTTTAAGATGCAAGTTTCCAGAAAAATCCTAAGTCTAGAAACAAACTTATCGATAAGTTCACTAATCACATTGGCATTTCTATGCTTAAAATCACTAGGTGGACTTTAATACGATATTTTGAGAATCTGGCCCATTAATGACTTACACAGTCCACACAAAACATCAAATAAGAGAAGAAACAAAAGTTCTCTCTCACCTCATCCTTTTCTTTCTTCATGTTCTCTTTCTCCTTCCTCTCCCCCTCCCGCGCGGATTTCTCCACCTCGACCTCTTCCCTCAGCTGAGCTACCAAGGCCTCCAGTTCCGCCACGCGGTTGTTCGCAGTCTTCACCAGGTCCTGCGTGGAGCGCAGTTTCTGCGCCTCGTTACGCAGCTCATTGAGGTGGACTTGGTCCTCGCGTAGCACAGCCACTTCTTTGTTCTAATGGAGAGGAATAACACTGAGCGTTTAACGTATGCAAAAGTTTCTCAACTTCTCACAAATCTTTAGCGTATAGCAATGAAGTGAAGTACAGTCTCGGTTCACAGTCATTTGACCATGGTTACAACTGTTTTCGGAACTGTGTTTTAGAAAATGCGTTTGGACAAAATGACTCTGAATCAATGGGCCTTATTTTGTCACAGTCCTAGAACTCTCTCTATTTGTGGAATTGCTTCAAAGCTGGCTGATGGATTATTACTACCAATTATCACTTCTTGCCTCTTTCAAAACTTCACATTTTTTTTTTTTTTTTTCAAAATTTCAAATATTTCCAATTGGGTTTCCAGTATACAAGCCCTGCCTAAATATTGCTATTAGCTAAGCTATGGTGGAAGAAGAGGGAAACAGACTGAGGTAAATATGGACTCTACTCCCTATAGTCACACCCATGTACTGCCATCCTCCAGCAGTAGCTCTTCCATCACCTACCTTTTCGTCCAGTTTCTGTGACAGCTCTATGATCTTGTTCTCCAGACCCTTGGCCTTGGCTTTGATATTCTCCACAGAGCGGGCTTCGATCTGATGGATAGAACAGTTACAATTATATATCAGAAACTTGCCAAAGAATGCAGATATGTGGAAAGAAATCAAACATCCTCTTAAAATGAAATGGAAGTACCTGGTAAGTGGAAAACAATGTGAATGGCTGAGTTCAGTAACATATCAGGAAGGACATAACACAATGTAAATGTGACACACGGCAATCTGCAGACAAACAGATACACCACTACACCAGCCGGCCTCCTGACCTCTACAACTACGTGGATCTCAGGTAGATATTTCTCCAAAAATTAGTTCCGTCATTCTCAATGTTCCATCATGTTCAATGGTTTAGCAGTAGTCTATATCTCATTACTTAACAACTGTATTTTTTAATCATCCTGATTGAATGCTTGAATAAATTTTGGATACCCAAGGAGGGTTGATACAGAGCCTTCTATGATTACTACAGTCAAACCTGCTGTAAGGACCACCTGTTTATAAAGACCACCTGTCTATAAAGACCACATTTACAGATCCCCAGGGGGCATAATTTCCATATTATTGAACCTGCATATAAAGACCAGCTGTGTATAAGGACCACATTTTGTTGATCCCTAGGGGTCTTCATATACAAGTTTCACTATACTTTTACTTCAATGCAACTACACGTATTTCAACAAGATCCCTTTAAATTAAACTGAATTTTAAGCTTCAATCACCCTCAACAATGTGAATTTAAATAAATATAATAGCATATCTGCCTTTCTTATCGATAGCTCATCCTAACACAAAACTGTCAAATGTTGCCTCAGAATTCAACTCAACCAGAACACAAACCAAAACTTCAAGAGTAAACAGAAACTGATAAAACCAATACAGAGCTGAAAAGTTCTGGTCCATGGGCTGGTATTGAACAATTGCTTGGTGAAGGTATCAGTCTGGTACCTACCCTACTGCCTCTTATTGCTGACCGGCTTCTATACATAGACTACAAGAAACACCCAATACTATACTGTGACAACTGTACAGAGCCCAGAGTTCGTGATTTTTCAAGGTTTAATCATAATGGCTGCTGCCTGACAATAGCTCTACCTAGTACCTACACATAAAAGTTCTTCACAATTTTTTTCTTTGGGATTTACTTATATAATAACCAACTGAAATTACACAACTACACATGTACCGAAATAAACATACATACATACATACACAACTACAAACTAAACATGTACCAGTATTAGACTCAACTGTGAGCACTCATAGAGCAATTTTCATTCAGGTGTTAGCTTTGCAAGAAATAGTCTTTCAAACACTGTACACTTTCTTATGACAATTATAATACTTAAAATCATGAATTTGTCTTTCACAACATACCTTGAGTCTACGGAGTTCCTTCTTAGCGGCTCGCCTGCGTACGTGGGACTGGAGCAGAATAATGCCACGCCGGACACGCTCGTATTTCCTGCGCACCAGAAACGTGCGGATGTACTTTTGTATGACAATGGCCTTGACCTTGGCACGGGTTTCCATATAGCGATGACGGCCAAACAAGCCACGAGCATATGCCTAGGAAGTAAAAGTTTGCATAGTAAGTAATAAGTCCATGTGAAGTTATCCTGAATGCATGGGCATGTCACAGGCAGCTACATGTACCATTATATCCCTGCCATTGGTAGGCTATCAGTTACAGTGATTCAATAAAGTTTAGTAGTAATTCCTACTCAGCATGCTCAGGTAGCAGTGGCCAAACAAAGCACCACTGTGTGTAATACAACATGTACAATGGCTAATACAACATGTACTTTTTGTTCCCTCTACCGATACAGTGGTCTCTGCCATTTAAGACCCATTCACTTTAAGACTTTCTCTAGTTTCTAGCTAATCAGCAGTGACAGAGCCTGGATATTTCCAACATAAATATCCCTTCTATTCTATGACCATTTTCAATTCCAGACCACATTTTTCTTGGCTTAATGGGTGGTCTTATATTGCAGGGACCACTGTAGATATGCTTCTACAATACTAGCAGGCTGCCCTTGGTTTAAGAATTGTGATGAACTGACAGCACAATGTCCCAGTACAGGTATCTGACCTGTATTTACAGGTATCTGACCTGTATGTAGATGATGGAAGAACGTATACGGAGGAACTTTCGCTTCCACAGGAACCCTCTCCACATCTTCTGTATGGTCGTCGCAGCTTTGGTTCGGCGTAGAAACAGCGCCTTCCTACAAATGCAACACAGGACAATATTACTGTAGCTTTTTTTTTTTTTTTTTCATTTTTGTTAACGGACCTGGTAATCATGGTAATAATATTACTCTCTTACTATCTTTTGCTACCTAATACAGTCATGTGATATTCCTATATGACTTTTTTGTTTCTTGAAAAAAAGCTGACAAGCCATTTTCTTCAGTCCTAATATCTTAACAAAGACATGCTTTAATAACTCAGGAGTATCCCTGGTTCTGAGTTAACAATTTGAATTTCTAATCATTATGTTAATTATGTACTTGCACCAGTACTGTCAATCAGTTAATAGTGCTGGCAACTGTTGAAAACAAAGTTTCTCTTTCCCTAAAATACCACCCCCTCCCCCCAACTCTCTCCCTCCCCCTCCCACCACCACCAAATCAAGACAACAAAAACCTGATAATGGATTGTAGCACTCAGAAATCTTACACACCTTCTGGCCAGAACCCCTCTCCCAAATCGCTGTACAAGCGTAGCCGTTTTCCGTATTTTCATGTATCGTCTCTTTGCCAGCCAACCGCGCACGATCTTCTGCATAAGCACACAGCAGCTTCGCAGCTTGTCTGACCGCAGTTTCTCCAGGTAGGCCACTTGGCCGGCGCGGAAAAATATCTTGGTCTTCCCAAACTGGTACTTGTCCCTGTCCTGGAAGCCACAGGAATGGCAGAAGATACACACACCAAACCAAACACAAATACATGTACACAATGTAGTCTCATCCGTTAGCTACTCCAGCTTGCAGGTTCTTAACTGATTATGGAAATACCACTTTGAGAACAAAGCTATTAGTGGAAATTTTTCAAAACGCTACAAACAAGCCAATACAAATCCTTTACGTTGACAAGAACTTAATCTGGACAAGAAAATTTTAAAGTGAGGACCCATTTCCTAAAAATATTTCCACCACTGCAATGACTCAATCCACAGTACCATTATCCCCATAAAGGCATTCTACGGACTCAGAGTTTTTGGAGAAAACATATTAATTTAATGGGTCAAAATAATTATTTTGTCTCAGTTCAGTGGTACTGTTGAGAGCAAACATTTGCATACAGGACTGCAGACAGTGCCTGGGGAGGATTCCAACATTGATTGGAATGCAATACTGTTGTAATTCCCCACGCAGTGCACTTTACATACAAGTTACATGTAGGCAAGCATTCACACAATTCAGTCCTGGTCAACTAGAAGTATATCGGAATATTCCATTGCAGACACAGCGTCTAGTTATGGACGGTGCATGCAAATCTACCGGTAATTGAAATGAATACTCAGCATGCTAAGGGAATATAGAAGAAATACGTGTATGGATTTAATATTTTGGGTTTACAGGAAACGTCCAATTTCCGACACACTTACCAATTCTCTAATATCAGAACAGTCAGCAGTGATGAGATTGGTCAGATGTTTTGGGACAGTGATTGTACGCTCAGTCAGCAGCCTTAAGTAGAGTTAGACTGTGTACCCGGTACTTGGATTGTGCTTTCTATTAGATTTTTCAGTACAAGAACCTTTACCGCCACTTGACAACATGATCTACCAGTGGCAATAGCCACATATAACTGCATCAGGTGATGTCCTGATGTCTGAATGTTAATAACTGATACACCAATGTGCACATATACTTCATGTACTTAAACTCTTATCTCACACCCGGGGAAGTCGGGGATAGAAGTAAAGTTCACAACAGTCCAAACTTTTGTCTGCCCTTTGTATACTTGTGTAGCCTGAATGTATAATCATAAGGTGGATGACTAACATGTCGGACCAACCAAAGTCATGCAGTTTTTATGTTCCATTATCAAGTATAGAATGGTTGTAAACTACATAAAAGTAGCTTCAGTAAAGCAAATATTTCAAAAGTAAAATAATAATAAAAGTAAACACTATGCAGACCATGCCCATTTCATTTGTGAAAATGACATCCAAGAACGAACAAACATCATTTCGGAGCATTCATCTGGCATGGAATACTATTTACTGATACAATTCGGCCGGTAGTAGTACCAGCTATACTACAAGCATGACAATGGTGTCTTAGACTGCCATAACAACGCAACAAATTCCATGCTTTAGTACAAGTGGCAACAACATGGCAACTCAGAACAAGTATCGGATTCATGCGGAACTGAAATATGGCAACATATCAGGCAAATGAACCACACAAACTAAACCATTGTTAACGGCAATCAAATAAATAACTGTGACGTTAGCTTAGAGCCAGTGATGACTGTGGCTTACCCCGGGTTTGACCTGAAACATAGCAACCGACATTCTGGGACATGATTTAGTCTCAAGTACAAAGTACAGTACCGGTACTTACTCTATGGAGCAGGACCGGCTCAGTTCCTCAGTCTTACACTAGACATGGTTGTTACACATGTATATCAGTCTACTGTGCTGCCCCAGAACAGATCTCGTTATTGTGTACCGGTAATTATTTTTTCCTCCAAAATACACAAACAGCTATTTACAGAAACATCTATGGCTGACTGCTCCTAGATAATATAACTAATGTCATGTTGGCCATTTTGTTTATCCACGTATTAAATGGCAGAACCCCATCCTGCTACAAATCACAATTAACACCAAACAGTGGTCAAAGTCTTGTCAAAGAAGCGACATATACTTATATTTTCTCAATCTGGTGTTGGTGCTTGATCTAGATTTTTGGAAAGTGGATTGTAAACACAGCAGGGGGCCCAGAATAACCAGAATAACATAGCCAATGACCCCAGCATAAGCTGTGGGAGACCTCTGATCTGCATGCCCTACCCCCAACTCTAAGTGACATCACTGTGGGTATATGGTTCTGATAATCTTACGCACAGAAACAGCAGTCTTCTCAAACCGACTGAATGTCACAGTACAGCAGATGCCTGCCCCTCCCCCCCTCCCCCATAAGACCACCGAAAAATTAAAGCCACTTAGGATGAATAGAAGTTACACACCAGTCCAATATTGGTTCAGAATTAAGGATTACGGGCAACTCCGAATTAATGCCACTTTGACCTCAGCTTTGACCTGAACTTTGACCTCAGCTTTGACCTCAGCCAGAGGTGACCTTAATTCTCGGCTTCCACTGTATACATCCAGTATTTACCTCTATCAGCCTTGTAAGTATTGTCTCGCAGGTTTTCCGCAAGTCGGATCGTCTGATGTCCTTGGATTTGGCCAGGACTCGATAGCGCTGCAGAAAATCTGGGTACGTCCACCTGGAAAAAGAGTGACAGGGAGCAATGTAGTGATGTTGATCTCATATGAAACGGCACGGAGTTATCACCATAAACTTCCAGTCTGTCGGCTTCCTCATACAGTGTATCTTATATATAAAGACCAACCTTGGGACCAATAAAAGGTGGTCTTTATACAGAGGTGGTCTTTATACAGAGGTGGTCTTTATATGCAAGTTCAATAACACGGAAAGTATACCCTGGGGACCTGTAAAACTTGGTTTATAAGCAGGTGGTCCTTATATACACGTGGTCTTTAGGGCAAGTTTGACTGTACTTTTCTTCTCAAGCTATCTCCTATAAAACATCTGTAAGTTTCAAAATTACTGCGCATGTGTGCTTGTGACCTCGTATTGACTGTTGTAAGGTGGTCGGCCTGAGGTGCAAGATAACTATCAAGCAGTGGTGCAGTAAAATGACTTAGGGGTAAGGACAATATGCAAATGGGCACAGTAAACCATTTCACAACCCAAATACAGTCTCATGTGTTATTTTCTAAAATGCTATCCTGACAGAGTTATACCTGGACGGGTATCCAGCCGCACTGATACGGATTGTCTCCAGAACACCACAGGCACGAAGCTGCTGTATGGCACGCTTTGGCTCAAATCTGGAACATGGGGACCCAATCAGGATCAGGGTTACTAGTTCACAAATTTAAACATGGAATCTGGATGCGACTTAAGTATATGAAAGCAGCGTTATAATGACTATCTATACACAAAAATTTGAACATAATATTACTATACCCACATTTTATGCTTCAAAACCACAGTTAACAAAATAAGTTATACATTTGCCTATATTAAAATGAACATTCTAAGCAATCCAAGTCATTTTTACAGACAGACCCAACAAGGCACACTCACGTGAAAGCCATCTTGTAGTCATTTGGTTTAATACAGCGAATGTAGTGGGGCGTAGTCGAAAAAAGGGTTTCCATCAACTGGTTGAGGGAATCTCGGAACTGAAAGCAATTGACAGAAAAAAGGTTAAAACTGATGCCAATCATGTCCCATAAACACTGGTACACAAATGTTGGGACATTCGGGATTTGTATGCATGATGAAGGAAAAGTTACTCAAGCATAGCAGAGAATATCCAGGTGCTGTGCAGTGGCCTATGTTACATAAGCCAATCATGGCTAACAAAAGATACAATGTATCTACAAGCTAGACATGTGAAACAATTCATGTACAAGTGCGTGGCAAGGAATTATTTCACATAGCAACCTATTAAATATACACGGTATATTTTTTTTTAAAATTTTATAGCGTTATGATGCTGACAGAATCAGAATACAACTGTACATGTAGGTTATCAATAGAAAAGGACTGATACAAAATAATTCACATAAATGTCAAAATAAAATAATGTTATCAAGTGATATATAACTAAACACACACTGCATGAGCAGTAGCAGTAATTATCACAGGCTGCATGTAGAGGAGATCTTGTTTTGATTCGCTGACAAACCTACCAAACATAATCATGATAATGCAGCTCTATATTCCACATATTCCACAGACCAGGAGAGTTTTCTCCCTATTAATACTACTCGATGTCTATCATTAAATTTGCCTTCAAACATGAAATGCCAAGAAAATGAAGATACCATCAAGCTGATTAAGGCCTTACAAGAAATATTTATTAAGCAGAAGACAGAGAGATAAAGAAATGGCATCAATATCTTTATCATAGTAGAGATGGCTTGATTAGTACATGTAGGAGCCAGTACTGTACACCTGAATACGGCTTCTACAGAAACCTGTGACTCTTTCTAGCCAGTTGACAGAAAAGGTCAAAGCACCCAGCATAGGACGTACAATGAGGATGTTAGTAAGTCTACAGTACTTGATTGCTGTATAATAATAGCTATTAAACCTATAGCGCATATAGCCAGTAGAGAACTGAAAACAAAGCAAGGTCCACCCAATTCCCAATACACAGATTCTAAATGCTGAGTATGCTCATTGCTACTAAACACAGACCCTCCAGAGTTCCACGCTCCGAATATTGAAATTCCGCACTCAGAAAATGCAAATTCTGTGCCAAAAATATCAAAATTCTGCACTCAAAAATAGAAATTCTGCACTCAGAAAATGGAAATTTTGCACTCAAAGCTGCTCTAAATGGACTGCCCAGATTTTACACTCAAATGGTGCTCGAACAGACCGCCCAGAATTCTGTGCTCAGAAAAGGGAAATTCTGCACTCAAAAATTGAAAAATTTCACCAATGCCACGAAAAATCGCCTTTTCCATGATTATCCAAACTAAATCAGGCAATTCTGCACAATTCTGCACTGCCACACTCAAGTCGAAATGACGCACTAAATTCCGTCGCGGCATTCTGGAGGGACTGTAACTGTTATCTCTTTATGAAATCATCCACAGCTTTGTTTAAGATGCACTTTTTTATTATTTGGGTAACTCTACTGCCACCCTTATAACCCCGTAGTAAAGAAATTTAAGAAGCAAGGCATGTACTTTACTGCCACTGTTTGTCAGCTTACTGTACATGACATAAGCCAAAGCTACTACATGCATTGTATCAAAGCAATATGGTACGGTCAACTTTTTTTTTCTTTTTTTTGCGACTAAATATATTAAGCAGCAGGTGCTGATGATTATGATGACATTCAAGACGACTGCTACTTTTTCAAGGAATAGATTTGTCAAAATCCTGATCTCATGACATCTCATGTATATAATTATCTCATGGACCAATTACTTAGATATTTTACACACGTACTAGAGTCACAATCTTAGATGAGATAAGATAACCTCTTCTATTTTGTCTCCCTGATGAAAAATTTTTAAATTACAGAAGCTAAGGCCAAAGCCAAGGTCTTCAGCAAGGTTCAATGTTCAGCACGCCTTTAATAGTTGATGCCATAGCCTAAAACCCCAGTGGCCCCTAAAGAGTTAGAGAAGCTGGAATTACGCCATGTTAAACATTCATATCCTAGTTCTACTTACGTGGGAACCCAGGGATTTGCCCTAGTTAACAAAATGCACACTGGCTGGCATCAACATATCAGACACAACACACCGGCTAGGCTGTGAGGTAAACACAGCAAAAGCTACTCATCTTGCTACCTTGAAATAACAGTTAATTTTAGTGAATAGCCACTTTTTGATATTGTGACCTTTGCACACCAGCCACCTGTACACATCAGCCACTTTTATCTACAATTCCAGGGTGGCTCTGCAGGGCAGTTTTCACTGTACTGATTGTATCACCTCACGCATATTCTACTCATGGATGAATCATTTCGACACAGCTAGCTAGTTAAGAACATTGAAAGCACAAGGTGAAACTGTTAAATGCAATGAGTATAACACAAAACAAAGACAACAAGTCTTTCAAGATAGACATTGGCACAGATATTTTCAATGGAGTACAATGTGCATTCAATTTGTTTAATTATCGTTGTTACTGCTGCCACTTTACCACATCCAATAAATGTCCTATGTGAATGATTTTAAGCTGAGATCATTGCCAGTGGTATTGGCATAGAGGAATTCAATGTTTTACCACAATTTGAAGTGACTTTTAGGATTGTTACTTGGTTGTGTTAGAGAGCTATCCTTGCCCAAATTTCATCCCCTATCCCACCCAAATGGTTGATAGTTTTTTTCAAGGCTGAACCACATAAAATTAAACGCAAATGAACAAATTCTCTATCAATTTTCTACACTAGCATTGATCGTGTTTTACTTTCAACAAAACAAAACTTTTCTTTGTGATATGTTTAGCATACAGTACAGTTCCCTGACTGCCACCCATGCTGTGCCACCACTGACCTGAGACCCTACGGTCTTTTTGTGTGACTTCTGTGACCCTTTTGGGGGTTCTTTGGCCGGTCTCAGCACACCTCCCCTGGCCCCCGGGGGTCGAAGCATCGCCATGGAGTGGCCAGATGGCCCCGATGTAGGACTAGTGGCACCCTCTGTGAACAATTCAGCGACTAGCTCATACTGAAAACAAACAAGTAGGTCAGGCATGAGATTCCAGAGTGTGCAAAATAGGTATTCAAACATATTAATAGCTTTCAGTCTCTCTCTCTCTCTCTCTCTCTCTCTCTCTCTCTGTCTCTCTCTCTCTCTCTCTCTCTCTCTCTCTCTCTCTCTCTCTCTCATTCTTTCTTTCTTTCTTTTTTGCTTTACAGGGGTTCGAGTACGTTCACGAACTGTATATCGCCAGTCATGTGTTACGCGCGATATCGCTAGTTTGCCTGATTTTAACCCTTATTAACTGCTTGGCCACAAGGTTGGTGTTATTGTTTAGGTTTGCTATTATTAGTCATTTATTTGTGTTATTGACGAAGGTTTGCTATTATAAGTTTTTTTATTTGTGTTATTGTTGAGGGTTTGCTATTATCAGTCATTTATTTGACGACGTTTTACATTGTTCATTTATAAGTACCACTAGGTCTATAGCTATCTATTGCGGATCTCTACAAGTTTGTTCATGGGTACCAGTAGGTCCATCTGGTATTTGTGGCGGCACGTATGCCGTGAAGGAGTTCGCGCATGTCTGCGTATCAGTAGTCCTAGCGGAAATCTGATGCTGTTTATGTAATCGGATGTAATACGTGTATTGATTTTATTCACACAGATTTAATGTCTAAACGTTATCAATTACACACAACAGTTTAGTATTACAGTGACTCTGTATATATGCTTTACTGTGCCTTGTCATGCCGTTTCATAGCTAACAACTACAAGGCAGATTTAGAAAATATAGTTTGTGCAAATGTCCAACTAAGGAGTATGACATACAGTATTCCAATATCCAGCTTGTCTACTAAAAGTCCCAAAGTGCACCACGCCACCAATTTTATTACTGGTAGTAGTAGTAGTACTACAACTACTACTACTAGTAGTAGTAGTAGTAGTAATAGTAGTAGTAGTAGTAATAAAATTGGTGGCGTGGTGCACTTTGGGACTTTTAGTAGACAAGCTGGATATTGGAATACTGT
>JAAUYG010158651.1_pt1 | contig 11891 bp, 11 predicted proteins | sample 7278091 | NCBI WGS metagenome assembly JAAUYG01 (sample SAMN14350201, study PRJNA611818) | marine sediment metagenome | isolation source: surface marine sediment (0.6m) | place: French Polynesia: Moorea | collected 2018-08 | reverse complement strand
TGACTACACAAGTCTTTATGTGCCCGGTTAGTGGCCAGTTTGCTGGTTGAATACTCTCTGGTCCCTTTCTTTCTCGCAGATCGATTTGATTTGATTGGGCCCAGAGATTTTTGGTTTCAAATTTTACGAATTTAGCTTTGACAAAACAAAATGTCCCGAAACCTCAACCAAACTTTGATTCCCAGAGGTATGGCCAGGTTGTCAATTTTAGTACCTTGGACCAAAATTATTGCCAAGTCCGCAAGAAATATGGAAGCTGATCAATGCCAGACGAAAAGTCAGCGTTGGCTTTTGTCAATGACTGTTCATTGTTTCAGCCAATACCGTACTGGTTGTACAAACTGCACGGGTTGAACATCAGCTACACCTGCGAGATTTGTGGCAACTTCACCTATCGGGGTCCGAAAGCCTTCCAGCGACACTTTGCGGTGAGTGCTCAGAAAATTTTGCCTCAGAAGTCCATATTCAAGTAAAATCACTTTCCTTTCTTGTATGAAAGGCCGATTTGTCAGTGTGTAGTTTTGTTCTTTCAAGGTTGGCAATGTTATTTCGAGTGGCTTGTGTTCTGGTTGGGGGGTGGGCTTCATCTGATTTCTGCAACAGAAACTTTGTTTCGTGGAATGGAACAGAGGAAAAAAGCCTGCAACAGTCCTGAACCTACAAAGAACGGAGATGATGATTAGAGATGCGTTGTTTTGCAGGAATGGCGTCACGCGCACGGCATGCGCTGCCTTGGAATCCCCAACACCGCGCATTTTGCGAATGTTACCCTCATTGAAGACGCAGTTGCGCGTAAGTGAAAACTACTCTCTTGTCCAACAGACCAGAATTCAAGATACTGCAGTGAACAATTTCTCCACAAATTATTGTCACAAAGATGGGCCGTATTGTATCTCAAGGTCTTTGCTCCATTCCAAACGCAAACGATTTGGTGTTTCGACGCCAAGTTCCAAAATGCTAGATGTTTCTGACGAGAATTGTGTTGGGGCATTGAGGATCACTTCTGTTGCTGGGGATGACCTGTCAGGAACTTTGCACGCTACTGCATCCAAGTACAGAACGCGCGCTGGAGATATCAGCGTGAAAAGGTCTTTTTTGATTCATCCAAGTACAGAACGCGCGCTGGAGACATCAGCATGAAAAGGTCTTTTGATTCATGAAGAAACACACAATTCACTGTCTGTTGTTGATTTCAGTGTGGCAAAAGATCAAAACCAGCAAGGAAGCCGAAAGATGGAAGCCTGACATGGAGGCAAGTTCATTTCCGTTTCATATCAAAAATTTTTCTTCAGTGTGATGCTTATTTCCCGTTGGGTCCCAAAAATACATCGGGCTGTGGCGTTTTGCACACACAAACACCCATGCCAACGCCCAGTCGCGTTGGCATCAGCGTGTGTGCGTGTTTTTCGCCTGAGTTTCTCAGAGCAGATGTCTTTTACAGGAGGAATATGAAGATTCAAGTGGAAACGTGGTGAACAAGAAAACGTTCGAAGATTTGAAGCGACAGGGGCTTTTGTAAGAAAGTCCAAATTCCGAAATCGCTTGTGTTCGTTTTCCATAACTTCAAATTATAAAGCTTTTGTGAATTTGGAATACACAGTCGATCAAAGATTGTTTCCGATGTTCTTTTCAATTCATCCATTGCGTTCAAACTGGGACTTTTTGACACAATTTCCGACAAAGCGCAGGCCTTTTCTAATTGCCAGAGAAGTGCACTTTTGTTGCGGCCCAACGACTGACATTTTATCCACATCACCCATGGGGCCAGTTTGTGGGCCTGAACCTGCATCTTGCGTGATATCCATTTCACAGTCGCACGTCACTTTTTTTTTCCAAACAAAAAAGGTTTTCTCGACTGCAATATTAGGCCGCTCCGAGTTGTCATGGACATCCCTGAACCGAGAAGTGCCAAATGCCACAAATGCATTGATCACACGGTACTCACACATTGATCGCGTGATGTGACGCGGTATAAACGGTTATCCAACGTTTGGCACTGCTCTGGCCGAACCAAATCAGCAGTTTTCGGATCGAAACACCCAAGACTTGAGCCAATTTGCTTGAACCCATTGTACACTGAGAAGAGAAATTTTGCAATTTTGATCATCTCCTATCTGGCGAAGAAGTAAAGCTAAGTCTGAGAACTGAAAAGATCTCACACTTACCAGAGACCTCTTACCAGCACCGCCGTTCGCCCGAAGACTTGTTGCTCCACGCCCATCTCCCTTCGCCTTGACAACACAGATGCCGAGACTTCCAGCCAAATATTCGGTCAAAAAATTGCTCGTGCCGAATGAAATATATTTCACTGACATGACACAGAACCAAAGGCACCAAACTGACACAACTACATACAAAAAGCTCTTCTTGTCACGTTTGACAATGCGTCCGTTTTTTCCAATTGGCAAAATTGCAGATGGGATTTGGATGTGAATTTCGCGTAATTTCTTTTGATTTTATTTGTTGTTCCGTTTCAGCTAATTTGGAATAATCTGTCGGTCCAAGTGATGCGTCCGCGGTCGGTTGTGGGGATGAAAGAAAAAAAATACGGAAATATGTTAGTCACTTCGAAGACATTTTCTTTTCTGTGACGGAAAAGTCGCAAAGGATTTGAATTGCGATCACGGGAATGTTTATGCAGGCATTGCCGTTGTGATGTGCACACAAACTTTGTTGACAAATGAAGAAATTTCGAGTGGCGCAACTGCAGAGAAGCTTCCAGTGATCACAACTCCATGCTTGGAAAAAGAAATCTTGAAACAACAGGTTGTGGAGACAATGGATACGTACATGCGAGACTTTCATGTGTACGGCCCTTTTTCCTGTGAAGCGAAACGAAGTTTGGAAGACAATACAACCTGGTATGAATCAAGCACTTCTGTCAAGCGTTCGCGATCAAATACAGGCGTTGTCGGATCTGTGCAAAGTTGACACTCGAAGCCAGTGAGGAACAAGCAACATCTCCACTGGCCCCGCTTGCAACTTCGCACAATGGATAGGACACTAAAATGTTAACAATGCACTCGTTCACAAAATACTACAGAAGAAAATCTCGCCTCTTTGAGCAAAATGTTCTTCTGTAGTTTGGTCCTTATGAAACTGCGTCCAACGAATGAAATCTTGTCAAGTGAAACTTCCAGATACCAAATCCTTTTGGCAGAAATTTTGTCATTTCACTTCACAAGGTGTACCTCTTCAATGAAAGATTGTCAACCTGAGTGAATTTTCGTCTTTTCTGTTTTGTGGTTTTCTTTCCTTTTGGTCTTCTTTTGAACATTTTCTTTCCGTCTCCTTTTGGGCAAAATTTTTGTGCAATTTTCCCAAATTTCAGAAAAAAATGTGACCAACCAGAAGTTTCATGATGTCAACTGTAAAACCATATGCTTTATTTACGTCATGATCTTAGAGTTAAAGTACACCAAATCCAAATATGCACAAAGAAAAGCCAAAAATAAAAGCCGATTCAAATAAAACACCACATAGGTCACTGTGCACTGCTAATTTAGTTGGTTAAGTCTGAAAATCTAAAATATTCTACACACTAGTCAAGATTGATCAATCTTATGTCGATAATTACATTTACATAGAAATAGGCGAATAGCAATTACTAACTGAACACTACATCAAAATTTTGTTCGTTTTTCTCTCCAGAAATAACAATTACATGTTTGAAATCATTTATGCGTCCATGCCAAATGTAAAAAGTCATCGTTTCAATTCCTTTTCACATAAGAAAATAACAAAATCAATCAGCAATCAAAAGTTTCACTGGAAGTGCTTCTGGATTGTTGTGTACAAAAGTCTGCCTACAAACCACTGGCCCTTGGTCCCGTTGTGCTCACTGGGAAGCCATCTGTGGTTTTCTCTCATTTGGGAAGCATTGGCTTCAAGGCAAGGTATTCGGTTCTCTACTTCCCTGTAGTATCGACACTCACAAAGGAGTGGAGGCTTAACAGGACAACTTCAGCACTTTGTCAGGTGATGATAAACATCGCGCTCCATGCTTTGCTAGCAACCCATAAATTTTGTGCAAATTTGGGTTTCTTTCCTTCGATAATTCCGTAAGAAAAATAACTTCCTTTCCATCTTTGCTTGCTTTATGTAAATCCAAGGCATGGCAAAATGTTTCGTTTCAAAATGTCATACAAGTTTATGTACATTGGAGAGAATTTTGAACACAGCCAACGATCAATTTTTCGCCGAAATTGAAAGTGGATGCAAAATGTGAATTTCATTTGGGCATGCTGACAGTCTGCTAGAGAGACTGGCAGCAGAGTGAAAAGTTTAACCCCATTGCTGGCCATAAGAATCCTGGTACCACTGTGAGTCGTTGAGAGGTTGCTGCGCAATGGGCTGAGCCCCCCAGTTTCCATCAGTGTTGCGTTTCTTGGTCTGTCCCTGGTTGTGGTCGCCTCCGATCTTTCTCTTGCCCCCACGCTGCTGTCCACCCCTGCTGCCGGCCGCCCCTCGAGGTGCGCCGCCACCACGCCCGGATGCCATTCCACGACCACCTCTGTTGTTACCACCGCGGTTTCCCCGAACTGGCACTGTCCCGACCCCTCCACGGGCGCCACGCAGGGGGGCGCCACCACGCCCACGCGGACCCTGCAACATCACCACCATCGGCCTAGAATCAATTACCTCATCCGAAACACAAGTGGATTCGCGCTGCACATTTTAGTTTCAGCTGCACGTAACGTGAAACAACAACGTACTCGAGAAAACCAATCCGTCTGTGGCCGACTGATAACCTAAAATTACGTCGTCGATTTCCACATGAAAACGAAACGTACGTTTTTCGGTCCACGTTACGTGCAGCTGAAACTATCCAAAGCAATACAGTAATTTCCAAGAAAATGCAAGTTACACAACTCAGCAATGAAGTTTTCCCAGTGCCCTTCAGACGACGCCGACTTTTTGGCGCATTCTGACCCATTTTTCCTCAGTTACCAGCGACTTTTTGGGGGCTACACAACAAAACGCATTTCCTCCCTGGTTCGTCATGCATTCGTACTCTAGCTGTCTTGTTGTTGTGAATCGTATTGAAAAAGTGTGAAGACTTGTTGCAATATAGCGTCACAACATTTACTCTCCACAGCATGAAACGCCAAGATTACAACCAGTAATGTAATCAAGGAGCTGGACTGTGGTCCACTCATTGGACGGGCAAAAGGTTTGCATATGCAAGGACACTAATGCCATCTCAGCTGATTTGATTGAAAGAAAACAAAATTACGTTATTTCCCACTCATCCACCCAGTCACATCGCGCTGCAAAGAAAGCTGACATTATTGTGGTTTGCATATGCAAGGACACCTTTTCTCACATTCGAGCAGCCATACCTCTCATTTCATTTCAAGCTAGTCAATTTTGTTGCGTACGCGGCTAATTCAGCCAAGTTTTCTATGATTTGGCGACAAGCACATGAATTTTGATTTCACGTTAGAATTTTGTACACATTGGGGGCACACTTTTTGGGGTATGTTTTTTGTAGGCTAGCACTGACTCACCTAGGGAGGTCTCATTTATACAGTGTAAAGGAAAGTCACCTACAGATGGGGGGCCTCCGCGTGCTCCTCTTCCCCGGGGGCTTGCTCCATATCCGCCGCCATAACCACCACCGCCGTAGTAATCATCCTCATACCCATAGTAGTCGTCATAGTAAGGGTCACTGTAACCTCCCCGGTATTCACCATACCCATAATCATAATCGTAATAATCTGGAAAGAGAGCATGAGCCTCTGTTCTACCAAAAGTTTGGTTTGAATTTTTAAAGTTTTTCGAAATGCCATTGTCCGAAAGTGAATGAAGATGGGTCAATGGAAGCAAAAGGATGCCAATGATGAAATAGTCAAACATGATGGCGAATAAATTTTTATACAAAATACACAACATAAATTACAAAATTGTCAATATTTTCACGATCACCAAATGATCAATTTGTGCGCCTTTGAAAGTTCCAGATGTGCCGCAATGCTGCTAAAAATGAAGTATGAAAACTGAAAACAATTTTGACAACAGTGTCTAGTTTGAAACATTTTGCAATTTGCATCACTTTCCCCGAATAATTTGTCACAGCGTTGGTCTCCACAACACGAAAGTCAGCCTAATTCGTTCTAAATATGGTCATGCTCCAAAAACGAAAACCTAAGAACAACTAAACTGTCTTGGAAAAGAGTCCACAGGTATCTAAAGGTGTCCTCACATTTGGGCAAACCTCACAAGAACCAACCTGGTACCCAATCAAAGGATTATCGTTGTGAGTTGTTGTTGCTGCTGCTTTCTCTCTTGAAGAGCACTTTGCTGGAACCTTGTAAGAGAGATGAAGTAATAAGCATGCACTAGTATGACAGCAGAGATGCTTACCGCCTCCTCTGTAGCCTCCCCGGACAGGCGGTGGCGGTCTGATCATGCGTCCTCGTGGAGGTGGTGGACCCATACGCCCGGGCGGACCTGGTGGACCCCAGTAGTCATCGTACCTGAAAAACGTCATTCAACGTCAAAAACTGCCAACTTCAGTCTTTTCTCGTGGGACAACATCAAGCTTTTTGTGGTCCCCAGCTCCGTTGGAATTTGCATCTCTTCTGCAAAGCAGCGCTTTCACAAGAAAGAAGAGAAAACCAGTTGGTTGCATTGGATACAATTTGCAGATGTCTAAACAAAGATCATGAAACAAGACGCCGCTTCAGCCAATCCTGTGTCAACAGATCAGTTCAAAACTGCACGCGACTCATTTTGTCCACGATGAAATCTCTGACGTGTTCATCGGACCTGAACTTGTCTCGTGCAGTTCACCACACCACATCCCTGATAACGCGACATGTAGGTACCGTGCTTCTGAGTGCTCCAAGTTATTTTTCAGAAGTGTCGTTACTCACGGTCCTTGCATCATCATCATCATTCTTTTCTGTTCTTCCCTTTTCATCTTCTCTTTCTGTCTCGATTCGGACGGTGGCTTCGCTAATGAGATCTCGAGAGTACTCTCTCCGATGTTCTGAAAGGGAAAGGCAACTAACACATAACACCTACTTTAGTAAAAATGTCTACCTTCGTCTTTTCTCCATTTTCTTTTTCTCGGAGGGTGGCTTGGCTAGAGATATGTCCATTTCTGACTCGCCTACTTTCTGCAAGGACAAAAATAAATTATCGAATATTTCTTCAAATCTTTGCATTTCCAGTTAGTCATGCTACACAACTGATGACATTCACAAAGAAGTGCGTGTATTCCTCATTTACCGTTCCATTCAGCTCGTCCATGGCCTTCACGGCGTCGTCTCGGTCCTCGAAGTGGATGAAGCCGTAGTCCTTGATTTTCTTCACGCGCTCGATTTTCCCGTACGGCTCGAACTTCTCCTTCAACTGCTCTTCCGTGACGTCTGATTTGAGGTTTCGTACGTATAATACTTTGACCTGCAAGGGAAAGAGTCAGGTTACAACTGCTTCTGTTTGCCCGTCACTTGGAGATGTCGATGGTTGTTGGTCTTTTGAAACTGCACCATTGAAAGAAGCAAAACCCTCTCCTTTGCGCACAAATGTGAAAGTGAGCAGCAGGCAGCACCAAGGGAAAATACCTTCGACATTGTGTCCGAGTCTGGTTCTTCAATGGGATCTGCCCAGTCGACGATGATGTCGCAGCCCCACACTCGTATTCTTCCCGACGACAACCGTCGTTTGGCTAATGATGCTGCCTTGTGTGATTCATATTCTAGGAATGCAAACCCTCGGTTCTTCTTCTTCGCATCATCTGGCGAACTGTAAATGATAACATCTGTGACTCCCTCTGCAAAGAAAAGATGGTAAATGCTCATGAAATTTGTCACATTGGGAAAGATCAAATTCACTCACCAAGACAAAAAGGCCAATCTTACAAATCTCGAATGTTTCCTTACCTGTTATCTTGGAAAATTCCTCTAATATTTCTTCTTTGCTCTTGCTCTTTGGAATGTTTCCTACGAACAGTCTGAGGTTGGCAACTGATATGTTGCATTTGAGGTTTTTACCTTTCCTGATTTCAAAATTGTCAAGCTGAAAAGAAAATTCATAAATTATATTCTTGAATTCACTGCGAGTGAACGTTCCCAAACATTTCCGACTTTTGGTACATTTTGCTTTGGCCACTTTGCTACATTTTCTCACCTGTTTCACAGCTTCCTGTGCACCCTCTTTCTCTGAGTATGTTACAAAACAAAAGCCCCGATTTAAACCCGTCATGGGGTCCATCATCAACCGTAAGTCCCATATTGATCCACACTTCTCAAACAAGGGTATAAGTTCATCTTCAAAGATGTCTTTTGGGATCTTACCACAGAAGACCTGAAATAGAACAGCAGAAGTGTTTTTACGGTTGAACAATGTGTGTCAACTTTTCCAAAATTCAAGCACGCAGCAAAGATCGTCGTCTCACCTCATGACCAGCACCAGGTTGTGGCCCATCCCAATTGGGTGGTGGACCACCGTATTTTCTTTGACCAGTGGTCACATCTAACGTGTAACCCGTCCGGTCTAATATTTCCTGCAATCAAAAGAAACCACGCGCTTCAGTTCGAGCAAATTTGCCTCTTCTGAATTTTAGAGAAGGGACTTCACTCGTTTCCCGAGTACGTCGGGTACTCACTTTTAGTTTGGCCTCATCTGGACCTTTTTTGGCACCTGCGTCTGCTGCCGCACCACCGGGCATTTTGTTTTTCTGTCGGTATGTCTTCATGACACCACAGAGGTAGGCACTCTTGTTACCCACATGTTCCAGGTTGCTCTCGGCAAACTGTTTGAGAACTTGTACTCCTCCCTCGACTGGAAACTCTTTCAGGGCATCTAATGCCCTCTCATCTAAATCACTGTGTGACAATATACCTGAAATACACAGGAGTTTGTCTCTCAAACAAATACATCAACGTGTGGCACGACTTGAAATCTCAAAACTCGCAAAAGCCCTTTGTTCACTGCTCCCAACAAAATACGAGCAATTTTGAACAAAGTTCTCAACAAGCACTCACCAGATTTATAAATGTTGTCTAATTCATTGGCTACTTTCTCACTAATACCATAGTCGACTAGTTTTTGATAATCCTCGGTCTTCTCCTCCGTCTCCATCGTTTCCGCTGAGTTGTCACCCTGCTGCTCCATTGGTTCTGCTTTTACTTCGACATCACCATTCTCGGCCATGCTACAAGGGAACAATCAGTCGCAGAATGTAACCCAACAGTCTCAAACTCGGTCCTTGTTCCTGTGATTTTGAAACTAGTCAGTACTACGTCTCAAAGCAACAAGCTTGTGGCTAAAGTCGCAATTCTCAAGTAGCCGAGCAACTTTTGGGTCAGACAATGGTCCTTGTTCGCTCTGTGCAAAATTAGATATATACCTATACTCGTGGAACCCAATGACTCACTGTTCACTCGACATCAACAACGCACACCCCCTCCCACTGGGAGCATTTTTGACTTTCGCAAAAACAATCCCTGGATGGCGTAATGCGTCGGATTCCCTGCTTCTTTAGCAAATCAAGGACCTAAGTAACAACGCAAACATCACATCCAACAGGAATGATAGTTTAGATCCAGTAGATCTTTTTACAACAAAGCCGGATCAAACATCCAGATCGATCCACGGAGCAAGTGCACCAGAAACACAAAACTGTGTCACGCTGCAAGCACACTTGTCCAGCAACGATTGGTTTGGCAAACATTTCGTTGATGCAGTGTCTGTGAGTGCTGCGAGTTGCAACCTTCATGTCTAACGCTTTGGTATATAGATCTATTGTAAACAAAAGAAAGTGCTTATTTTTGGGCGAAAATCGGTTGAACTGACACCATCACCTTCATTGACGCAATGAAACCACATTCTTTTACTCGACACAGCCTTTTTGTGCAAGTCGCAGCAGCTCTTTACAATTGAAGAAGCAACAATTCTCAGCTGCTCCAGAACACGTGTTTTTCTTCCCGCCATGTCTTTCAATTGGGTCAAATGGCGGACGAACTCAACTGAAACTACTGGATCCACAAACTTGCACGTGTTTGCTCTTTTAACGATGTTTTCCACTGACGTTTAATGTGACATCGAGACCACAACACACTAGGGATCATTTTGGCAGTATTTCTGGTCAATTCCAGCCTAATTTTGACCACAAACAAAAGCGACAAATGTTTAACTAAAATTCTTCCTTGTCAGAGATGACGATAACACCAGTATGTACCACATGTGCCGAGTTTGAGCATCAAAATCTTCGTCATATTGGCATTATGCCGCCAAAAAATACATTCCTCACGTGCTAGATTATGTTATCAAGTAAATGAAAACAAATAAGCATGAATTACTCAGCCGTCAAAGAAGAAATTAACAAAATAAAAGAAGTGTACACATGCGGTATCCCTGACCGCGCAAGGCTCAAATTATCATGGCGCTGGTCACGTGTGACGCGGGGATGCCCTCGGGATTCCCACGGGCGCGTGGCCGCCGTTGTCCCGTCTACCTGACTCTGACAGGATTGCAGGGTATAGGAGCTTGTCAAACGTACTTTTGGTGTGTATCCGAGCAATAGACAGTTTTTGCAAGCCGACGCTAGTTACCTTCAGAGGAGAAATTACCTCAGTTTAAATTTTGAGTTATAACCACTAACATACAGAGTTCTGAGTTTGTATTTGGTGTGTACTGAACCAAAAATGGGTGCACCAAACCAAAAACCAGGTGTACTGAACCAAAAATGGGAGCACTGAACCAAAAACTGCCATTTTGGATATCTACACTATTCTTACAAACTTGCTTTTTCAGACAAAATTTGAACTTTAATTGCAAGAAGAACATGTATTAATATGACACTGTATTTTTAGACTCAGAAACAAATTCATTTTGTGAGGGTTTCTTGCAAAACTGGTGTAAAATCTGAAGAAAAGGTGAAAAAAAAACACTCTGAACTCTGTCAGAAGGAGGTCAAAACTCAAACTGAGATTATTCCCTCCCCATTTACCTTACGTATGTTAGGCTTAATGCTCTGCTTGGGCAGGAACCTAAACAGCTTTGTTCAAACCCATTTAGATTTGGTTGACTTTTCATTCAATTATTTTTCTTCAAGTAGCAGAAAGATAAAATTACAAATAAACTCAAAAGTTTGATAATTTTAGCAACCTTTCAAGATATTCTCAAATTTCTTTCAGGCAAAAATTTTCTTGACTATTTTCAAGGAGCTTAAATTTTTGTTGTTTTTGAACTTTTCAATTGAACAAAAGCAAAAGCTATTTCTTTCTCCAGTGGCCAAAACAGTAAATTTCATCTATTAAATAAAAGACTTCAAGCTGAAAATATTGAATTGTCCTGCTATTTTTTGTTCAAAAATGAATCTTTACTTTTGGCAAATTTTGAAGTGCTCACCTATATAAATATTTCTTGCATTGTTGAAACTGTTGTCAGCTCTGCTCAAGATATTTTTCTGAAGGTTTTGTGCTACATTTTTTCTTTATATTTCTGCTGCACAGAGGGAACTCTGAACCTATCTGAATGGGTTTACAAACTGATCCAGCCAGGTTTATGGTCATTACCCAGTCTATTGGGTCTCTTCAAGGTCACTGAAACAGAAGACCTGGGAAGTGCTCACTGACTGAAGTTTTGAAAGGTCCCAACAGCGTTTGTGTGACACCAAGTTTCATCCTTTTGATTTGGGATAGAAAGACGTGAGAACTGTTTGGGAAACCATGCATTTTTGTCACGCTAGAATTGTTCTTTGAGGCTGTTCGATTTGCACAAGGCACGCAAGATAAAGCAAAAATTATTGTGACATCTTGTGTTAATCGGACAGAAAGTCTTGCAAGGAATAGAATTTTTGGCAAGACTTGGCAAGATTTCTCAGGAGTTGCCTTGCGTGAAAATTCTTGCAAGAAAAATCTTGTGAAAATCGAACAGCC
>JAAUYG010294691.1_pt1 | contig 11892 bp, 8 predicted proteins | sample 7278091 | NCBI WGS metagenome assembly JAAUYG01 (sample SAMN14350201, study PRJNA611818) | marine sediment metagenome | isolation source: surface marine sediment (0.6m) | place: French Polynesia: Moorea | collected 2018-08 | reverse complement strand
CGGAAAAACCGCAACCGGGGGGGGTGCAGATACAACCCGGGCCCCCCCCCGGCGGGGCCCAACCCGCCCCAACGCCCCCCCAAACCCCCCCCCCCCCAACCCCCCCCGGCCCAGTACCCCCCCCCCCCCCACCCCACCCCCCCCCCCGCCCCCCCGCGGGGGCCGCCCCCCCCCCCCCTTAACGATTTGGTTAGTAACGTACACATGCTACATGCAAACTAATTGGGCTTCCTTCAGTTTTCTGTTTATGTTTATTCAGTGCCAAATATCAATACAAGGGATTGGAAGCCCGTACCGATGACAGACTTATGTCAACACATCCCCGGGCCTGTTTTCTTAAAAGAAATCCTATGTCCAGAAGTGATCGTAACCATAAAATAATGGATGCCAAAGTGGTTAATGAACTTAAGTGGAAAGTGGTTTCGAATCATCAAAAAAAAAAAAAAAAAAAATCCTAAGCAGTCTTCACCGGTTCGGGCAGATACCAATATTTCAAGTTTTCTAATCGAAACTGTAAACACCCTCGTATAGTTTCAACGCACTTTCTGGGTAAATATTTTTCTAAGTCATATTCCAAGCCGTTAAAATTATGGAATTTTGTCCAGAGCCTGCAAGCGGTATTCGTAATATTGTATTTCACTATAAAGTGATAAATATCAATGAAAGTGTAGGTATAAGTACCGGGGTAGGTAGTTTGTATTTTCGGCTACCTGTAAAAAAGCCCTGTTAATCTGGGCAGTTTCCGATTATCATATATAAATCGGAAGTATAGCGATCAAATTAGGCTCGTCAGTTACCTCGGTAACCATTGTCATTGCCTTCCGGGCAGAGCAAGCTCTTTGGTTGGAGCCTGTTTCTGGACAGCAATCCCTGGTCGTAACCCTTTGCATCCATTTGCGGCTTTGAATAGATGACGGATTAGGGTACTTGTCGAATGCAACTTATCCACCGAAATAATTAGTTTTTAGTCGAGGCCTTTTATGTAATCAATTCCAAGCAGAGCATGTTCATTTCCCCCTTACACACAGAGCCGCCATCCCCTGGTGTTAATGCTAACGCTGGTGCCTTTAAAAGCGCCAGAGACCTTTTAATCAGATGCGCTTATCTCCCCAACAGCGTCTACCACACCCGAGCAGCCGGCGTCTGTTCTTCAGTATTGATCAGTGAACACAAAATAATCATGGTAATGGGCTGGTAGTGAGAGTCGCCTCATACAGTTAGCGGCACACCTCGCAGAGATGGCAGCATCGAGGCTAGTGTTAGCCCTCCTCACTGTGCAAGGTAAGGATTATTTGCTTATTATAAGAAAATAGTAGATATTTTTGTTATTCAGTTGCTTATTTCTTTCATTCTTTTTTGCTCCCGCCACACGCACGCACACTTTAGTGCCTTCCTTTTGGAACCATAGTAGTTGATCGTTCGCCTGGCATGCGGGAGGTTGGTGGTTCGACCCCCGGCCGCGTCAAACAAAAGACGTTAAAATTTGAGGTTCTGCTGCTCTGCTTAGCGCTCAGCACAAAGGAGTTAGAGAGCGTCTGGCTGGCTCGGAGTCAGAATAATGTTCTGGGTTGGGACATCACTGCTTACCCGTGGGTTGGTGTTTCAGTGGGCTAGCACTATAAAGACTGTTGGCTAAGCTCAGATAATATTCTACGTTATCACATTATGATATGCAAAAATGTACCTGAACAGTCTCCCAATACTTTATGGCTCAGTATGCTGCTAATTTCTTAATTAGGCGATGTAACTGCACGGGAGCTGTTACCAGATTGGTCCAATCAAAAAAGTTAACTTTATTAAGAGGTATTTACACCAAAGAAATACGGAAAACATGTAAACAGCCATATCTCTTTTGGAAGGTGCACGACGGTGTCAAGGCCATTAATCCCTTACTACAACTACCGGTAAATATGAGTTCACATTTGGAAAAGGTAAGCAGCCTGATTGACAGTGATACCATACCACAATGACCTCCAATCTCAAGTATTTCCATGTGCAAAACCGGGGCTAAAGAGTGTGTCTAAATGTATGTTGCACAATTTGTATAATTGATAGGGTCATCGAACTAGTTCAAGAATTGTAATATGGCCTCATCAGCGCTTCGATAACCCTCAAATATCTTTCGTTTACTGCCTTCAACTGATGCAGAGAACAATCATCCGACAGCTTACCGTATGGTTAACTAGGGCTCCTCCTGTAGCTGTTAATCCAAGAGAAACGCCTGCTGTCAAAAGCCAGAAGAAATGCACGGCTAGAAATTGAGGATTTTCATGCAGATGCGTCCATGATATTATGTTGTAGATAATGATAGTAATTATTATAATATTCGTGGCAAAGGTGTTGCCCACCAGCAGAGTAAAAATGTTATCGGTAGTCTCAACAAGTTGGCACACCTTTTGATGCCTTAAACGGGAGTTTTCTATCGAGTTCTCCTTAACTCGGTCTTCATGGGTGACAGAGAGTCTGTGAAATTCTCTTCGACTGTATTTGTACTCCCAGCGTAGTACTAGACAGATTATGAAGAAAAAGCCTATAGGTAGTATGCATGCTGCGTAGAAATAAAGCAACGCCAGTGCCCCTATTGCCTGGATGTATAGGAAAATCTTCGATCCTCGTACGAAAGGAGTCATGGAGAGATCGTACATCTCAGTCTCAAAGATGTTATACAAAGTGAAGCTCATCTGTATGGCTATAATAAGCCAGCCGAAGGTCAAGGTCACTGCCAGGTACTTCTTTAACTTAAAGAACTAACTTAAAGATTCTTTAAGTTAGTGCAGTTTATAATAATTTACGCTGTCAAAATCGTGTTTGTGAAGGTCCTGCCATTTTAGGAAGAGTTTTGGCAGACAGGAATATTTGAGACAGGCCCGATACATTACAATGGCATTTATAGCACACTGGAACATCCAGGTGACCGACAGAATCACCAATAGCAGCTCATTGTTTAAGGAACTGAACCCGACGAACGCCCAGCACAGTCGTATAGCGTTTCCCACCAGAAGTACCATCATGACGAATGAATACACCCATGAAGCCGATATCCTTGTTGACGTTGTACGCGGCGGATTTGATCTTAAACAGTGTATTTCTTGTTGTTGAGGAAACGTGTACTTTCTAACGAAGCCTAACCCACAGAATCGCAAACTCCAAAGGAAAGGCTTGAAGGCCCGACAGAGAGGAACTGTCTCCAACTCCGCATTGACGTCCATTTTCCCATTTCCCTCTGTCCTTCTACATGTCGAATGGAATCCACAGTATTGCGGTTTTCTGTGGTTATCTGTCTCTGCGAGGTCACATCATGGTTGTTGTAATAATGCATTATGTGCGGAGCCGCCATCACCGACACAGTTCGTTTGCCCATTACGTTATGTGGGTCTTCTGGCTACTCCTTTACCTTTGAGCTAACAGATACCTCGGTTTGCGTGTTAGTGTGAGAAGCAGGTGCATACATGTGTACTTAGCACGTTCCCCTCATAATATAAATGACCTGTCGCACATCCCATATTTACATGCCCACTGTATTAGGGATTAATAATTGATCTAAGTGGACATCAGGCTTTCTAAAGACCAACATCCGGTATTGCATGCAGCCTAAATGGTGAACGGCTGAATGGTTAATGCTATCAAGACCACCGGCGGTACAGCATGTACAGGGTCAGTGATGAAAGACACTAATCACTGTTAATGGTGCCAGGTGCATTTGCCAGGCTATGATGAATGGATGGGGACTCTTATCGGAGAAAAGCCCAATCGGACAGGTAGTTGATCATATTGTTGAGCAACAGAGACCTCTCCCTTTGTCTTCCAATACGCCAACAGTTTTTCCAAAACTGAATAACAAGTGATAGGTTGATGTCCACTAGCAGCATCACATATAGCTATAGTCGGCTGCTGTGCAACGCGATGTGGGCATCCCGGTTGGCCAAAAAATACCCATTATAACACTGCTTTTGAGATTTTTATACTCTTAAAACCGCCGTATTTTACTCAGTAGAAAATGACCCCATCAGAAAAAAAAAACTTTTCCTGAAGTCTACGGATTAGAAAGTTTTCTTAAAATACCAGCCCATTGCAAGGTCTTTTTCATTCTGTTTGGCCTCCGGAAATACATTTTAGAGCTATATTTACTCAAAAAGAAACAGCCGTATCTCAGTAGAAAATGACCGCATAAAAATACATTTGTCCTGAAGACGACCTACAAGGTTTTCGTATATAAAATATATAATATCAGCCCGATGCAAAGTTTCCTTCATTATGTTTGGACTCGGGAAGTGTATTTGTGAGCTATTTACCCCCAAAACACCCATGAATCGGTAGAAAATGAGCAAATCGGAAAAAGTTGTCCTGAAGACTACAAATAAGAAGGTTTTCCTAACATACCAGGCCAATACAAGGTTTTCTTCATTGTACTTGGCGTCCGAGGATGAATTTTTGAGTTATTTTTACTAAAAAAAAACCAGCCATAATAGTAGACAAAATTACCCGCATCGGAAAAAAAATTAAACTTGTGATGAAGACTACGTATAAAGTTTTCCTAAAATATCAGGGCAATGGAATGTTAATTCCTTCTTTGGGTTTGGTCTGACAATGCCGGTGCCCCATAGGTGGGGGATGCCCCAATCATCGTCATCAGCAACATCGACTAAATTATGTAGCAGTAGTAGTTGTTTTGGTTGTTGTGTTAATGGACGACGATAGCGGATCCACTGGCACGATTAACAGGCTTTGTGGTGCGCTAACAAGATCTATGATGCATAACATTTATGTATATATATGCACATGTAGCCAACCTTGACTGATAAACACCTGCAAATAGCTTTCGAAGACCAACATCATTTGGGTAGTAAGTATCGGCCTACCTACTTTTCCTGTCGGATGTACCGGTTGGGTGCTTGTGATTATCACGCAATCTGTATTGCGGGTTGATATTCGATCTTTTATTTGAATTCAGAAATATTCCAAACCCACAACACAGATATATTACATAGAAGGGAAAACTAAAAAATAACAATTGTACCAAACACGTGATCAATTAGATTCTGTGTAATCATAATTGCTTTCCAAAAGTCAATTGCGATTACTATTACTCATTACTGTAGCCCGGTCAATTACAACTAAAATTTTAGGCACACAAGGCACCTACAACGTGTGATTCTTAGCCACCATCAGAACCCACACTTATTACCAAAGTTGACCATTTACAAGAATCCGAACAAAATACACAACACTTTCCCGGGTGATCCCCCCATGGACTGCTTCTTTCTAAACAGTCTCATAACTACCTGGTAGTTTAGACTGCTGTGTTACCGTGTTGTTGCAGTTTCAAACTTTGGGCTATCAATCATTTTTGTGCACATAAATGTCAAGCCACACTAACTTACAGCTGTAGGACCATCAGCAGCTAGAGTATCTATGACGAGCAGTCATATGGAATCACGTACCTGCAGGCAAAGCAAAACATGAGGAATTTCAGACTGTAACCGAAAAGTTCTGAAATTTAAAGTTACAATTATTCTTGAAGTTAAGTCGCAATTACTTCTGGTCCCAACCATCAATTAGAATTATAATTACCCGCGACAGTGTAATTAAATACATTTAATCACAACTACCCGGCCCTGCACTGTGCTATATTTTATGTTTTACAGTGACGTGTCGAGGGTAATCGTATTTCCCTCTATAAGATGCGTTTTACATCACACCCAGACTGAGGATTTATTTGGGAGAAAGATATAACTCGCCATATGCGTTAAACCTGGATAAAATGTAGAAACAGAGAAACGCAATTTCAGAAGCAATTCCCCGAAACATATTGTCATATTGCCTGTATACGTTTTGTATCTTAGAACCAGTTATTCATGGTACATGTATGTTGAATAAAATGTAGAAACAGAGAAACACAAATTCAATAGCAATTCGCCAAAAACATATCGTCATGTCGCCTGTATATTTTTTGTATCTTTTGAACCAGTTGTTGTTCTGGTATGTTCACTAAAACAAATACAGAACGCGAACAAAACAGTTCTTGTGGTACAATAATGGGACCGCTGGATATGCGAAAGTGTCAAAATGGCTGGCTGCTTTAAGTCAGGTTACCGGCTTTACCCTCCACTGTAAATCCGTCTAGGTAATATACGGCAGGCTTCCAAGACTCCATCAGATTGTACTGTTGTTAGGAACAGAAGGGGTCCCATCCAGTAAGGAGGGCGATAATTGGATAATCAACATGAAATACGTCACCAGCAGTCCTATCACCTGGAACAAAACAATACGTAATTATACGTCAAACCATTTAATTTTACAGTCTTATCTATTTATAATTTATTTCATCTACTATTATTCCAGGGCTTCATTTTTATCCTGATTCAGTCTTAATTTGTGCAACACTTGAATATATCGGAACACGGACCTCACACCTGACAACTTCCAAATGTTAAAATGCACAAGTGTATATTCAATGAACAATCAGTACTACATCTACTACTACGATTTTTACTATTACTACCACCAGCAACAACATCACTACAACTATAAATTCATTTAAAGATAAATTCATTTATTTAATACAATATAATAGCACAGAAGTTGCAAAATATCTCGACTCCGCTTTCAATACACTGTAAATTCATTAAATAAATGTTCGCGGGGATTAATGTTTGCGTTTTTTGATACAAGGCCATGTTCGGGGATGATTAATATTTGTGGTTAGCTCGTGTCTTGTTAACATCTCGGTACACATGAATTATGTTTGCGGATATTTATGTTTGCGATTTAAACGGTCGCGAAATTCGCCAAATAAATCCCTCGCAAACATTAATAAATTTACAGTACGTAAAGATTTATATATAAAAAGTTGTCGTAGGAAGGAGACACAATTGACTTTTATAGATGTTTGTAAAGTGCAAACTGCTGATGGGTTCAGTATTCTTTTTTATTATCCCTGTTTTCATTTAAGTCACTTATACGTCCGGAGGGGCCGGTTTCTATATGTGACAATAATAAAATAACTTACTTACTTTACTATCCCCCACCCCAGTCCTTAGCATTACTGATTACTAGTTTGCTTCATATACTGAACATATATCATACAAAGAGCAAATTAAATTGTAAACGAGTGTAGAACTTTACATCACACCTGCTACGATCTACTCTAGGTGGGGAAGACTATTTGATGTGTTAAAATTAGAAAGTTACACAGAATGTTCGGTTGACTTCAGGGAGTTAATTTTGTAAAGGCCAATCAAAGAGAAACAAGCTCGATTTACATTGTGGACATTGTTCCACGTGTGTGGACATTGTTCCACATGTGTGGACATTGCGGACATTGTTCCACATAGCTAAGATTGACTAAAACTGAGCTATTATTAATTATGTCTGTGGAGAGATTCCATGCAATTAAAAGCAGACCAATACACGCAGTAAATAGTGCGGGCTAAGCAGCTATACCCGTCAGATTTTAACCCATTACATTTGTGTAACTGTAACGTTTTCACTGTCCAAATAGGCGCACTCACTCAATATACCTACTGTAAGGATAGCAGGTTTATCGATTACAAACATCTTTAAGGCCGTCACACCGATGCTACCTGATGTCAGACGATTAAGGAAAACGCTGACCTGGCAGGGAGATTGAGAAGAAAGACCCACCTGTCAGTGTCATAGCCACAGTAACGTTTACCTTGAAGCGATCAAAGACATATTATAAAATAATTTTCGTATATAAATAACATCATAATATTAGCTGATACTGTAAGACAGTGACACGAATTCTAGAAAATCCTTATTTTTAAATGTTTGGTGTCATGTGTATATATGTTGCTTGAACTAAACCTGTTATACCAAGAAATTAGGACAAACCCACCTAGCTGGCAGAAATGGCTATTTAGTTATTCCATTTGGTTCAAAAACTCTTCAACATGTAAATGCCATACATCATCCGAGACAGTGCAGTAATGTAAAACAGTTTTGTATTAAAATAATTAAATGAATGCGATTTTTTTAGAAATCTACACTACATAAATGAGAAAATCGTCATCCATGGCAATTTTATACATTAAAGTTGTGTAGTCACACCTGAAATGCATCATTGTGAGACAAGCCATTTAGACCAAGGTTGTGTAGGTCATCGTAAATCTCGTGAGCCTGCAAAGAAATAATGTAGATGCAAAATGTACAACTATTAATGTTATAGCACCTAGCAAACATATACCCACACAGGTACACTTAAAACAAAGTCTACCAGAGGTGACAATAGTGTTCTTACTAAAATCAAGAAACTTATTTTAAAACGCCTTTTTTCAGTATTCAATGTCGCTGCATATGTTAGGATTTGAGCTGGCCAAACTGCCATGAAGTGATTTTTCAGTTAAAGTTTATGAGATCCTTACTTTTTAGCGTAGCCATGGTGCTATTAGCTCTTCTGAAATAGTTTGATTAAATCTAGACAAAGATATATACATATATAAGAAGACAAACTATGATCTGGATCTGGCGAGTGTGTGGCTGTTAGTCGGTAGGGCCCTGGACTGGAGGAGCATCACCCTATTGCTACATTCCAACTCAAGCTACCCAGCCGTATACGTTATAGTCGTATTACCCCCCAGTGGTACGGGCACCACATCCAAGATATTAAAATCAGTTCAATAATTTGTCTTACCGCGTGGTTAACCAAAGCTCCCGCTATGGCCGTTAATGCAAGAGAGATCCCTACGGTCAAAAGCCAGACGAAATGCACCGCTAGAAATTGGGGGTTTTCGTGGACAGTTGACCACGATATCATGTTGTATATGATGATTGTGATTATTATGATACCAGTGGCACAGATGTTGCCAACCTGTAACGTAAGCATGTTATCGGCAGTTTCAACAAGCTGACAAACTCTCTGGTGCAACAAACGGGAGTCTTCTATCGAGTCGTCAATAACATGCCCTCTGGGGGACACGGAGTGTTTGTAAAACGAGCAGACACAGCGCTTGTACTCCCAACGCAGGACTAGACAGATCAGGAAGAAGAAACCTGTAGGTAGTATCCACGCTGTATAGAAATAAAGCAGCACAACTATCCCTAAAGCCTGGATGTATGGGAAAATGTCTGATCCCCGTACGAATGGCACCATTGAGAGATCGTATAATTCAGTATCTAAGACGTTATACACGGTGAAGGCCATCTGTATGGCTATATTCAACCAGCACAGGGCCAGAATCACTTTTATGTATTTCTTAGTACAACCTATGTACTCGTCCAAGTCAAAATCGTGTTCGTGAAGATTCTGCCACTTAAGAAAGAATTCCGGCAGGAAGGAATATTTGAGAGAGGCCCGATACATTGTAATGGCATTGACGGCACATTGAAACATCCAGGCGGCAACTAGAACCGCCAACAAAAGCTCGTTGCTCAACGATCTGAACCCGACGAACGCCCAGCAGAAACGCCCGGTGTTTCCAACCAGAAGTGCGACGATAACGAAGGAGTACACCCATGAAGCAGTGATTCTGGTGGTCGCTGTTCGATGCGACTTCCGGCTGAAAAAGTGCGTTCTACTCTGTTGTGTTCGCGTGTACTTTCTGAAGAAGCCTAACCCACACAATTTCAAGCTCCAGAAGAAAGGTTTGAAAGCACGGTAGAGAGGAATTGCTTCCAACTCTGCATTGACATCTTCTGTCGCAGACTTGGCGCCTTGCTCCTCGGCATGTCTAACTGAAGCCAGGGTCTCCGGGATTTCTGAGCCCATTTTTCAATGTAAGATTTAAAATTGGGATCACTACGATAATCCTTACCTGCAGAATCACCATGCCCCAGAAGGTTTACGTACCCATTCGGAACCCGAGAACGCTTGCAATGCCATTTGACATTCCGAGTGCCCTTTCAGCTGGAGAAGCAGACGGTATACACGCACTGTGTACATGTACTTCCCTGCTCAATCAATGACCTCTGAGCCATCCCAACTTTGTTTTGCGTTAATGCCGTGATTAATAATTAATATAGCTGGACATTACAATGGACATATGAAACGAACAGCAAAACAACGACCTTCTGCCCTCTTCTTAAAAGGCTGGCGACAATACACGTACCAGCATTGTGCTTGGAGAAATCCCGAAAATGCACACGGTTGCCACACCCATTACCGTGCTACCAATTACTTTCTCCCAATTTGTGGGTAAATGCTACCATTGTGTAGGTAAATGATCATCGCTGTATACACGATCTTTTTCAGACCACCACAATTATAGATATATAACCGCACAACATGAGCATAAACAACAGGAAATACAGCTATTAATAGGCCTACCTCAAACTGCTCAGTATTTCCCATTCTTCTCGTATAATATTTCACCTGTTTATGTTTCAGCTCCACGCCAATTCAAAGAAGGGAGCCATTTGAGCATATATCATTTTTAGAATCAAATTAAACATGTAATATAATTTAGTGAGGACGAAATACATGAAATACTTATACAGGACACGGCACATCTCATATTGGATCGTGTCTCTATGCGTAGACCCGCTGTCCACAGTATCCACGATACTTTAAGTCTGCCAGTCCCGGTACCGACATGTTGGGTGGGTGGGATGGTGACAAACGAAACCTGGAAACGCTACATGTACTACCCATATTATCTAAGGGCTGCTGTATATATATGTGTGGAATACTGTACCGCCTAGACAAATATGGAAATAAGATAACTGCACAGGTGTAATGGTTTCGCGATGTCTCTAGAACAATTATAGAAGATGACAGTATAGGAAGTACTATATATGCCTGGTGTCTATGTATTTAATTTGGCATGGTTACCACTTTCAGGTACAAATAAATATAAATAAATCATCGATGACAAAATTAAATTAATTTTCCACTGCCAAATGAAGCGCACAATCCAACAAGAAGCTAAGTTGGGCATATTGCTCCTTCCACATCCAACCACCTACTATTGACCTATTATTTCACTGTGAAATTAGATACCGATGTCAAATTGATGTGTTGTACCTGGATCGATTTTGTTACATTCCTAAACTTTAGACATGGTTATATGTTTCGCCACGGCTTATCGCAAAAAGTGCAAGGAAACACGTTCTCGTATCCGTATTCTCGTAAATGCGTCCCAAGCCATGATGCAGCGAGACTTTAACAGAAGGGTCAACTGTGTTTGTCACTCATCTGGGCAAGGCGAGGAGATGTCACACGTATTCCAGATTAGAACCCGGTGACAAGTCTCCATCGCTCCAGCTTCCCACGGTTTCCTTTGACAAATGATGTCAGGGCACCGTTCCTGGACGACGGTATCTCCCGACAGCAGCGCCCTCTGCCGTAACAAATGAGGCACCGGGCGGAGGGCGCATAAGAGCACGGATTTAGCGCTGGTCTACCCTGACGACAGATCTACGAGCGACTTTTAAACCGAATTACCGAAGGTGCTAAATCATATCGATCTTGCTTTTTTTACCGGATGCCAGACTGGCACACAGTAACACACTATATTACAAGAGAAAAGGCCAAATACAGCACATGTCTGAGGCTGAAATGGCAATGAGAAACTTTTTCGATGTCCTGATATGTGTTCTTGAGCTGATGAGAAATAAAATTATTTTAACCTGGATGGTGAATACCTTCACATGTGACAGAACTGAGCATTTTGAGATCCGTGTAAGGTTGTGGATTTTTCCTTATAACTTTGTGAACGGTGTCATAGATAATACAAATAAGATGATGTCCAATGCATGGGTACATGCAGCTAAGGTAATTTTTCTGTACGCGGTCAGATATGTAGATCCAACTGGACCTCTCTCTCTCTCCCTCTCTCTCTCTCTCTCTCTCTCTATCTCTCTCTCTCTCTCTCTCTCTCTCTCTCTCTCTCTCTCTCGCTCTCTCTCTCTCTCTCTCTCTCTCTCTCTCTCTCT
>JAAUYG010023061.1_pt1 | contig 11893 bp, 8 predicted proteins | sample 7278091 | NCBI WGS metagenome assembly JAAUYG01 (sample SAMN14350201, study PRJNA611818) | marine sediment metagenome | isolation source: surface marine sediment (0.6m) | place: French Polynesia: Moorea | collected 2018-08 | reverse complement strand
TGCTCGCCGAAAATTCGGGAACAATTATTTTGTTTTCTTTTAAGACTCAGTGTGTAGAAAGACAATTGTTTCTATTATGAATCCTGAGTCCAATAACCTATTTTCTCGTAAGTTTTACTTACATGTATTGTGGCCAGTGGGAATTAAAAGAATCTTAATTTACTTGGCAACTGCTAATTTTAGTGTGACATGGTCGAATATTTGGACCTCAGGCCTCCTAGGTGCATATATAATACACATGGTGTACACTTCGACCCCAGGCGTTTCTGGTCAATTTTAGCTCAGCTAGCATGCTACTGGCTGAGGCTGCCGTACGGGCCTCATAAAGTCCAGCGGCTGGCATCTGTCCATTAAGTTGATTATCTTTGAAATTAGTCGACCAATTTGGTTCAGATCTTATGTATTGGTTGCTCTAGTCAGTAGCTGCCAAGATGATTTTAGAATTTGGAAAACAAAATTTACTTTCCAAGTTTTTATGCAAACTCTTCACTTTCCTTGACATGTTGCTTGCTATGGGATCAGGGAGTGAAAACCCTACTGCATCTGCAGCTTTTAAGTTTTGTGCAACCAAACTTTGTGACAGACCCCTGATGTTGGTCCCATAAAATATTCTTTTAGGATTTTTGAGTTTGACCACAGTTATTGAAAATTAATTATTACATTGTACTCAATAAGAAACAAGACAGACTGCTGGGACAGTGGAAAACCCCGCCTGCCAACAAATTCTCTTGTGTGATATCCAGATTTCATATTTCTCAAAAATATAAGTATAATGTACAGATCTGGTACCATGCAAGAAGTAAGAGGCCTAACTTGGCCCCTTTGCGAAATATAAGACATCAAAATCTGAGTGACCTTGACTTTGATTTTCCATGGTCACTGAAGGTCAAATATCAGGACTTCCCATGTATATGGTTTCCCATTAATGTTTATCAGTAACATATGGCCTAACTTGGCTCCTTCATGAGATATAGGGCTTCAAAATATGAGTGACCTTAAATATGACCTTTCAAGATTACCTAACATGTGCAAGGTGAGATGTGACAGTGCAATTAGAGTCCCCATATATGATTTCCTATTAATGTTTAATAATAACATGGCCTAACTCAGGTACTTTACGAGATATAAGGCTGCAAAATCTGAGTGACTTGGATGTTGACCTTTCAAGGTCACTCAAGGCCAGATGTGATAGTGGTGATGTGGTGCCTCATATATGGTTTCCTGTTGATGCTAATAGAGACCCATGGGCATTGACACTCTGCTTGATAACACTGACAGAAGCAGTAAGCACATTGTAATATATGACAAACAAATGTACCAGATAACCTACCAAATCACATTTTAAATGATACAAGATCAAAATCACCCCATTTATGTTTTACCAGTGTCACAGAGTTTCAATTTAAGTCAGTTTTGCTCCAAGGCCAGCTGTTTTTGTGTTAATGGCAATTTAGGGACAAGTGCACTGAGCGACCCCAAAAATTACCTTGAACAATAAAAGGTCAGGTAATCCTGGTAATCCATATACACGTTACAACTACCCCCAGTCCCAAATTTCACTCTTTTTCGCTCTAGTGCTAGCCAGTTATATATGAGTTACAGGCCATTTAGAAACAAGTGCACCAAATGACCCCAAAATGATGTTGGACACTAGAAGGTCAAAGGCACCCTAGATATATTACATATGACAAGTACCCCCAGTTCCAAATTTTAATTGTTTTGCTCTATGGTGAGCTGTTTTTGGGTTATAAGCCATTTGAGACAAGTGCACTGAATGACCCCAAAATGATCTTGAACACTAAAACGTCAAAGGTACCCCATATTCATGTTACAACTAGCCCTGAGTCCCAAATTTCACCCCGTTTCACTCTATGTTCATCTGTTTTCGAGTTACGTGCCATTTTGAGACAAGTGCACCAAATGACCCAAAATGACCTTCAACACTAAAAGGTCAAAGGTACCCCATTCATGCTGCAACAACCCCTGAGTCCCAAATTTAGCTCTAAAATTACCCATTTCTGTGATATTTATAATTTTTCATTTGTCCATTGGGCACAATGTTAAATTTCAGTCTTTTTAAGTTTAAATGTGAAATTTCAAAATTCCAAATTAAGCAACTTCTGTGTGGTTTGTCATGGGGTTCATTCAGAAAAAGTTTGGTTGGAAAGAATAACTATGGGAGGAGTAGTGTTTTGAGATGTTCAGTCCCATAGGTTCCTATGTTAGCGAAAATTTCAATCTTTTAAATTTTGAAATTTCAAAGTTTCTATAAGTGACTTTAGTGAAGCCTGTCACAGGGATTTTTTTAGAAAAACTTTGGTTGGAAAAAAATAACTGTGGGAGGAGCAGAGTTTTGACATTTTCCCATTGGTCACAATGTTAAATTTCAATCTTTTTGAAAATTTTGAAATTTGAATTTTCAAACTTTCTATAAGCAACTTTTGTGAGGACCATTAAAGGGAACATTTAACAAAGTTTGGTTGAAAAAAAAAATCATAACTGTAGGAGGAAGCGCATTTTCAAATTTTCACTCCCATTGGGTCTCATGTTAACGAAAACAAAAAAAAAAAAAACTTCAATTTTTCAACTTCAAAATTTCAATTTTTAAAATTTCAAAAATCCCCAAACGTAATTTTGTGAGGACCATTGGTAAGAAATTTCAAGAGAAGTTTGAAAACTCTTAGCTGCGATTTGTAGGAGGAGTAGTTTTTTGAAATTTTCACTCCTATTGGATCTCATGTTAATGAAAACGAAAAAAAAATCTTTAAAATTTCAAAAATCCCCAAATGTAATTTTGTGAGGACCATTGGTAAGAAATTTCAGGAGAAGTTTCAAAACTCGTAGCTGCGATTTGTAGGGGGAGTAGCATTTTGACATTTTTGCTCCCATACTGTCTCATGCTTGTTAAAAACGAAAAAAAATCACAAGACGTCCACGGACCTTGGTACTCTGCTTGAAAACTGCAGTTGGTATGACAAATGGATATTTTCTGCATACTTGTATCAAAAACACTGCTGCAGACTAAAAACAATTGAAATCTTGGGTTCGCTCTGTCACCGTACCTCACAATGCATGGATCAATTTTAGATCATTTTCAACACCTTAACTTTGACCTCTCAAGGTCAAATGTGATGGTGGTATTGGGCTAACCATATATGATTTCCTATTATAGTTTAATAGTAACATATGGCCTAACTGCTCCTCTACGGGACATAATGCTTTGAAATCTGAGTCACATTGTCTTTAACCTTTCAAGGTCATTCAAGGTTAAATGTGATGTTAAAGTGCGATTGGACTTCCCATATATGATTTCCTATTGCTGTTTAATAGTAACATATGGCCTAACTCGCCTCCTTTACGAGACATTAGCTTTCGAAATCAGAGTGACCTTGGCATTGCCTTTTCAAGGTCACGAAGGTCAAATGTAACCACACCATTGGACTCCCCATATATACTTTCCTACTAGTGTTTAATAGTAACATATGGCATAACTCGATCTGGTCCTTTACAAGATATAAGGCTCCGGAATCTGAGTGGCCATAACTTTGACCTTTCAAGGTCAAATGTGATGGTTTCATTAGACTCTCCATATATGGTTTCCTATTCATAGTCACCACATGTCTATCTCACCGCTTAACTCTTATAGCCACTCAAAATGTTTTTCCTTATCATTAGGCCCTATTTCTCTTATGATTAGACCCAAAGTACGAAAAATCGAAAATGCACCAAATGAACCCAAATGACACTGAATGCCACAAGGCCAAAGGTATATATGTTGGAGTACTGTCCATATATGTTGGAGTACTGTTCACGGGTCTCAAATTTCACTCCTCTTCGCTCTACGGTCGCTCGTTTTCCAGATAATTGACGTTTTTGGTTTCCCCATAGGGTACAATGGTGAATTTCAAATTTTCGAAAACATATTCGTTAAAAATCAGAAACTCAAAATTTCAAACAAAAATGTCCAGCGTAGTTTTGTGAGGACCATTTGGAGGAAAATTCAGGAAGAGTGTGAAAACTTTTGGCTGTACGTTGTAGGAGTAACATTTTGAAATTTGTATTCCCATTGGGTCCCATGTTAACGAAAACGAACAAAATCGTTAAAAACTAAAAATTGCAAATGTAGGTTTGTGAGAACTACTGGGAAGATAATTCAGGAGCAGTTTGATGAGTTTCGGGTGTGATTTTTAGAAGGAGTAGTGTTTTTGGAAATCGTATTTTTAGAAAAATCGTAAGTGCACCGAATGACCCCAAAATGACATTGAACGCTACAAGGCCAAAGGTACCCTATATATGTTGAACTACTACCCACATTTTGCTCTACGCTGGCTCGTTTTCCAGATAATTGAGTTTTTATGTCTCCACAGGCTACAATGGTGAATTTGAAATTTTCGAAAAAAAATCGTTAAAAATCGGAAAATCAAAATTTAAAAATTCCCAACCTAATTTTGTTAGGCCATTGGGAAGAAAATTCAGGACAACTTTGAAAATTTTTGCCTGCGATTTGTAGGAGCAGTAGCGGTGTGAAATGTTCACTCCCCTTTGGGTCGATGTTAACGAACGCGAATAAAATCTGTTAGATCGAATTTGTATTTTCAAAATTTTCAAAATGCATGAGAAATTTGGAAACTTTCGGCTGCGATTTCTAGGATCTGGAGGAGTACCATTTTGAATCCCCCCCCCCCCCATAGAGTCCCATGTTAAAGAAAATGAAAAATATTCGTAAAAATTCAAAAACGTTCGGGCATATAGCCCAGGGGAAGCAACAACGAACATTCGAAAGAAATCCATGCAATAGGTTAAGATAATCGATGCCACGGACGGACGGATGCCTTACGAATTTCGATTCAATGAGCTCTGCTGACAGTCAAGCAAAGCTAAAATATTGGAGAATGTATTTTTTTTTCAAAAATTCAATACACTCCCCAACGTATGACCCCGGGGAAGCAACAACTAAAATTTGAAAGAAATTACGCATTAGATTTAGAGATAATTGCGACACGGACGGACGACGGACAAATTTCGATTTCATGAGCTCTGCTGACATAGTCAAGCACAGCTAAAGGTCTGAGTGGCCTTGACTTTGACCCATTAGGTCACTCAAGGTCAAATATGATGCTGCAATTATATGGTTTCCTATTGGTGCGTAATATTGACATATGGCCTAACTCAGCCCTGCAAGATATGTCTTCAAAATCTGAGTGCCTTTGAATTTGAACTTCAAGTTCACTCAAGTTCAAATTTAATGGTGCTGTTGGACTCTCACATCATGACATCCTATTAGTGTGCAATAGTAACCACATGTCTATTTCTTACCAGTTACAGACACTGCATGGAAACAATTTCTCCCATCTCTTAATCGGGGGCGGAGGCTCTCCTCAAAATCAAATCACTTCATGTCTGGTACAGGTGGACAACTCTCACCAAAATGAAGTTGATTGGTGAAATAATTTGAGGTGTTTTGCTAACGGACAGCACGTGAGCATCACAATAACCCTGCCCACCAGAGCTGGTGTCGTTTAATTAAATCTCAATTTCTTCGAAATAATTCTTTGTAGATCACGTGGACGAAACTTTGGGCCTGGTGTCATTTGGTGCACTTTTCTCGGAATTGTACCATATAACTTTAAAAAGGCTCATTAAGTGAAACCTGTGAAAGTTAGGGTCTTATGCTGCACGTGGTTTGTACATGGGTGTTTTTGACCTTGAACACGTAAAGGTTATTTTGTGGTCACTTTGTGGCCATTTTCTCAAAATTGGGTTGTAAGTCTAACATGGATCACTATAGAGCAAAGGGGACAACAAATTGGGCCTCGTAGGTGTGATGAAAATAACGGATCTCCACTTTCCCAAGGGCGTGGACTCCTGCATACACTCGGATTACAGAGCACAGCCCTATTTCTCTTGGCCCATATCACTCTATGATCAGAATGACCCCTAATCTAAATGACAGAGGCATGCCCGAGGGCAAAGATACTCTACGTGTACCCACCTACACACCCAGTCCCAAATTTTCGTCAATTCGAATTCGTCCTACAATCATTTGTTTTTGGGTCACGGGCCACTGAATTTGACGAAACTTGCACCGAAAATGCCCACAAGAGGCCCAGATATCTTTGAAGTCCTGCTCGGCCTCTTGCCAGGTAAAAAAAAAATTACCGTACGGCTTATGCGCAATTTTCAGCCTGATGTAGCGGAAATGACTGGACCAGGACTTAAGTTAACGTGCCCTATATACTGAGATTCGAGGCATAAATGTACACCGTATATACTGTACTAGTGTTCCTGAGTCCAAATTTCAGTCTGCTCTACGATCAGTTGTTTTCGAGTTACTGACATTTGAGGCAAGCACAAATGTACATAGAATGACCCCAAACTGACAACACCACAAACTGACAACACCACAACTTCAAATGTGCCCTACATATATGTAACTAGTCTCCCTGAATCGCAGATTCCAGTCTGTTTCACTCCAAGACCAACGATTTTCGATTTACAGGCCATTTTTGAGACAAGTCCGCCAAATCACCCCAAAACCGCCTTGAAGTCAAAGTACACCACGCATATGTGTTACTGGTGTCCCCGAATAGCAAATTTCTCTGTTTTACTCTACGACCATCCTTCTTCATGTTCTTCAAGATACCAGGTTGCCGGAAATCACAAATGCATCGAATGACCTCGGCTTGACCTTAAATACTCAAACTGTCAAAAGTACTGTGTATACACTACATCATCGTACCCTTAAGCCCGTGTTTATCCGTTTCGCCAGGAATAGTAGAGAGTAGTCTCTCTACTATTCCTGGTTTCGCTACCTGATACACTACACCCTTACACTTGAGGCTCACATGTTTGTCCGTTTCACCCTACAGTCAGCCAGTTTGGAGTTACAAGCTTGTCGAAAATCAGACCAGCCGTTTTCAAGATATATGGTTGTTGTAAATCGGAAATGCACCGAATGACCACAGAATGACCTTGAACACTTAACGGGCAAAAGTACCCTGTATACACTACTTGCCCGTGAGGCCCAAAAGTGTATTCGTTTGACTCTATGACGAGCCATTTTCAATACACAATGTTGTCAAAAACCGCAAATACACCGAATGATCCCAGAATGATGTTGAACACCTCACTGTAAAAAGCACACTGCATACACTATATGCATACCTACTGAGGCTCTTTTTCAGTCTTTTTGTCCGTTTTCGAGATTAAGGTTGACAAAAATCATACATATACCGAATGACCTCGGAATGACCTTAAACATTTAACTAGCAAACACTAAACAATTACCCCAAGGCCCAATTTTTTTTGCGTTTAACTCTCTGACCAGCCCTTAACAAGAAATTTCACATCTTATAATTTCCCATTAACTTGCATGTGAAACACATTGAAAATAGAGCAGTAAATAAGTACAATGTAAGAGCCCCAGGGGCCTTGAAGCTCTGCTTGGTCATTTGCCAGATAGGAGCAAGTTAGGTGTGTATATGCCTATCGGCATAATTATGTAGCTGCTACCTATGTAGCTTAGGAGACCCATATATGTGTTACTAGTGCCCATGAGTCCTAAATGTTACTCCAGCCGTTTTCGAGTTACATGCCTTTTTAGACAAGTGCACCAAATGACCCCAAAATGGTCTTGAACCCTACAAGGTCAAATGTACCCCACGTGTGTTACTATAGAATCTCAACTTACAGTCCTTTCAATCTACGGCCAGCCATTTTCGAGCTATACAGCATTTTGAGACAAATGCACTGAATGCCCCCACTAGGTCATATGTGCTCCATGTATGTGTTAGTAGTGTCCTCAAGTCCCAAATTTTACTCCAGTTTTCTCTACGAGTAGGCGTTTTCGAGATACAGCCCATTTTAAGACGGGTGCACCAAAATGACCCCCAAATGACATGGAGCCATACAAGGTCAAATGTACCCCGTATATGTGTTACTACTGTTCCCGATTCCAAATTTCAGTCAGTTTTGCTCTACGGCCAGACATTTTTGAGTTACAGGTCATTTTGAAAAAGAGTGCGCCGAATGACCCCAAATTGACCTTAAACCCTACCAGGTCAACTGTACCCCGTATATGTGTTACTAGTATCCACGAGTCCCAAATTTCAGTTCGTTTCGCTCTATGGCCAGCCGTTTTGAGATACAGGCCATTTTGAAAAAGATACACTGAATGACCCAAAAATAACCTTGAACCATACAAGGTTAAATTACCACATACCCGGTACATGTGTTACTGGTATCCATGACTCCCAAATTTTACTCCGTTTCGCTCTATGACCAGCCGTTTTCGAGATACAGGCTATTTTGAGACAAGTGCGCCGAATGACCTCAAAAAGACCTTGAACCCTACAAGGTTAAAGGTACCTCATATGTGTATTATTAGTATCGCCGAGTATCAAATTTCATCCCATTTTCCTCTAAGACCAACCGAGATACCAAGTTGACGATAATCAGAAATGAACCAAATGACCTCAGAATGACATTCAACACTTTAACAGTCAAAAATACCCTTTATATATTAAACTCCAAATTAACGTCCAAATTTTTTTCCGTTTCACTCTACGAAGAGCTGTTTTCAAGATACAAGGTTGTCGAAAATCGGAAATACACCGAATGACGTCAGACTGATCTTGAACACTTAACATTCAAAAATACCCTGTATAAGTACCTACCCACTACGGTCATATTTTCGCCCGTTTTGCTCTACGGTCAGCCATTTTCAAGATACAGGGTTGTTGAAAACGGAAATTACGGAAGTGTACCGACTGACCTCAGACTGATTTTGAAATCTTAACAGTTAAAGTACCTCGTATACACTAAGTAACTGAGTCCGTTAATTTGAGTCCGTTTTGCTGTACGACAATCCCTTTTCGAGATACAAAGTTATTGAATATCGGAAAAACAAATCGGGATGCACTGAATGACCTCAAAATGACATTGAACACTTAACAGTCAAAAGAACCGTGCATACACTACTTACCCCCGAGACCCATATTTTGGACAATTTCACTTTACGACCAGCTGTTTTCAAGATACAAGGTTGTCGAAAATCGGCAAAATCGGAAATGCATCGAATGACTTCAGACTGACTCTGAACACTTAACGGTAAAAAGTAACCTGTATACACTAAGTACCTACCTCATCGGGGCCAAATTTTGGTCCATTTTGCTCTACGACCAGCTGTTTTCAAGATACAATGTTACTGAAAATTGGAAATGTACCAAATGACCTTTAGAAGGCTGACTAACTTAAAGAGCCATAAGTACCTTATTTACACTACGTAACTACCCCGAGGCCTTTACGCTAAGTAACTACCTCCGTTTTGCTCTACGACCAGCCGTTTCCAAGATAGGTAGGTTGTCGAAAATCGGAAACATTGGAAATGCACTGAATGACCTCAGACTGACTGAACACTCAACAGTAAAAAGTACCCTGTATACACTAAGTACTTACCCCATGGGTCCCAAATTTTGGTCCGTTTTGCTCTACGGCCAGCCGTTTTTACGATACTATAGGATGTAGAAAATCGGGAATTTCGGAAATGTGCCGAATGACCTCAGACTGAATTTAAAATCTTAGCAGTCAAAAGTACCTCATATACATTAAGTACATGTAACCCTCACTAAGAGTATACATGCATTTTCAGGGGTGAATCTGGTTCAGAGAAGATGCCGTTTGAAGCCTTTAATTTACCTCCTCCCCCCATATGGTCCCATGTTAACGGAAAAGAATATAAAATTGGCAAAATCCAAAATGTTAGTATCACAGTTCTTTGAAAAACGAAACATGGTAGAGATCCACCCTAGGGGTATACTTAATATTTTGGGAATGGGCCTACTGGGTAGTTTCAGAGATGTCTTTTGAAATGTTTCCTCGCATATAGTCCCATATTTATTAACGAAAGAAATAATTAAAAAATAAGAAAAAAATAACTTCTGAAAAATAAACAAACAACATGTTCTGGAGATACAAGTGGACAACTACCTTTCCACAAAAATTGGCTTTAATTTGCTTGACGGTTTCCGAGATATTGTTTTTTTTTCTTACGGATGGACGGACGACAGATGGACAACGAACGCCTTGCGCCACGACAGTAGCTCTGCTGTGCAATAGGACAAAGCAGACTTAAAATAAACTCGAATTTAAAAATGTCCCATGTGCATTCCATAACTTGGGGGTAAAACTCAAATTTCAAAACAGAGAAAAACTGTAAAACAAAAAACAAACAAAAAGACAAATAAGGTTCTATGTGAAGGCCATAAAGTGGAAGCAAAAACTTAACTGTAAAGCAGGTAACATTTTGAAAACTTTGCCACCCGAGGACGGATGGACGTCAGACCAAAAGCGTGCCCCCAGCTAGGAGCCGATCAACTAACCTAAAAAATAAAGTTGATCGTAAAATACTTTTGCAATATATTGCTGTCAATAGTGAAGCACGCGTGCATACAAACGCTCATATATACAGCTTTTAGTTTCACGGAACTATTTAGGAGTTATGGACATTTAAGATGTAATACGGTATCTGATTTTTTACAATGTAGGTATGGTTTGTGTTACTATTGCACAGCAGAGCTACTGTCGACACGTGAGTGTCTGTCTGATGGTCATCCGTCCGTTAAACCCGTTTCCTGAGAAACCGAGAAGCGAATTAACGCCAAATTTTTGGGAAAGCTACTTGTTCACTATATATCTAGACCATATTTGTATATTTGTTTGTTGGTATTTATTTATTTTATTCTTTATGATTTTTTTTTCGCTTTCGTTAACATGGGACCATATGAGACAAGGTATTTCAAGCGACATTTCCTCTGAAAGTACACAACATATTCATTCCCCAAAATTCATGCATAGCCCTAGGGAGCGTCGCTGCCAAAGTTCTGCAAAGAATTATGAAATTTCAAATTTGGGATCCCCCTCCCACCCCCTTTTTTTTTTCGTTTCATTAACATGGTACCATATGGCAGTGAATGTTTCAAACGACATCTCCGCTGAAAGTACACACCAGATTCACTCCTCAAAACTCATGTAAACTCCTAGGCATCGTTTTGTTAAAAGAATCGCGAAATTTTGAATGCTTGGCATTTTCCCCCTTTATTGTGTTGTTTGGCTTGGACGTTTAACATGGTAGTCAACGTGGAATTATCGTAGAGCGAAATTAATGGACCAAAATCCAGTCACTCAGTGCACCTTTCTCAAAATGGCCTTTAAAGCGGCAATGGCTGGTCGCTGGGGTTTCTTTGACCTTGTGTTCAAGGTCACTTGGTGCTCTTGTCCCAAATGGCGGCATGTGACTCCAAAACGGCTTATCTTAGAGCTAAAAGGGCTCAAAGGTAAGACTCGAGTACACTAGTAACCCATATATGCAGTACCTTTAACCCTGCATTATTCAAGGTAATTTGGGGTCATTCAGTGCACTTTTCTCAAAATGGCCTGTAAATCAAAAACGGCTGGTAGTAGAGTGAAACGGACTAAAATATGGGACTCGGGGGGTACCAGTAACATATACATTGTGTACCTTTGACCTTGTGCTGCTCAAGGTTGTTTTGGGGTTATTCGGTGCACACTTGTCTCAAAATGTCATGTAGCTCGAAAAGGGCTGGTCATAAAGCAAAAGGGACTGATGTTTGGGCTTAGGGATACTAGTTACACATTATCGTGCACCCCCTTGTACATGTTGTAGTGTTCAAGGTAATTTTTGGGTCATTCGTGTACTTGTCTCAAAATGGCCCGCAAGTCAAACCGGCTGGTCATAGAGCAAAAGTAATTGAAATTTGGGTTCGGGAACACCAGTACAACAAATTATATGAGGTACTCAAGTGTCAGTATAGAGGGTACATTTATTTCATTTCTTGTCTAGCTAAGGTCACTTTGGCCTCCAATTTTCAAAATT
>JAAUYG010279114.1_pt1 | contig 11896 bp, 6 predicted proteins | sample 7278091 | NCBI WGS metagenome assembly JAAUYG01 (sample SAMN14350201, study PRJNA611818) | marine sediment metagenome | isolation source: surface marine sediment (0.6m) | place: French Polynesia: Moorea | collected 2018-08 | reverse complement strand
AATTGCGACACGGACGGACGGACGGACGGACGACGGACGGACGGACGACAGACGACGGACAAATTGCGATTCCATGAGCTCTGCTGACATAGTCAAGCAGAGCTAAAAATCCATGTCAGAATTAATATTTTATGACCTCATTTTGCCTTAGTGATAGGCAAATAACTTCCGCTGGCCTCGGTAGGCACCACGACAACACGAAAGGAACAGGACATGTAAAATTTAACACTGCCGTCAGACATAGGATGCAAAAGACATCTGTTTCCAGGCTCTTCGACGAAATGGTTTTTCGGAAAGTAAAAAGAGAATTCCAATTTAGACCAAAGAAATGATCAAAACAGTGATAGATGGAGCATGTGAATAAGTTAACACAAGTGGAAAAAAGCTTTCCGGCACTCCCACAGGAAATTTGCTTGGTAACAGTGACCAAGCGTATTTCCATTGATATATATACATGGACAAGCTGAAAAGCACAATACACAAGCTTCTTTTCTGGATTGTTAGAGTTTATCAAGTCCGATTTAGAAGACCCATAACATAAAAACCGTTAAGTTTTGCCAAAACTAGCAGCTGTAGAACCCCGTGCTGTAGAATTCACGGCCCGTATTGATAAGCCATGAGTAGGTTACACAAAGACTAGCTGTTAAACCACAATGTAGCCAACAACAGGATTACGAACAGGTATTTAATAAAGTAACATGTTAACATGTTAAAGGATTTATTGATAGTTGCTGGTTTATATGAACAGGTTTATGCATGCAACTTGTACTGTTCATTGGCCTGTTCTTAGCAACATCTTTCTCTGTGTCTGGTCCTTGCTTTAACCCATGCACAGTTTATGAATATTGGGCCCGATTACTACCTTAAACCTTAGCATCTTGTTTCACAAGTCTGAACAAAACTCCTTTTATACATTACATGCATTATGCCTCTTTTTTCTATACTAGTATGTTTTTTTTTTATAAACTACTGGATTGTATCAATGCTTACTGGTACATTCACGACCATGATGATGCTCAAATCCCATTACAAAGTATTACAACATGTTAAAAAATATTGATTTATCGGCATATGAGGGTACACCATATGGTGCAACATAAACCGGAGAAAGATGGTAAATATTTCAAAGCATATCATTATCATAATGGCAGACTTAATAAATTATGACAGTAACCTTTCAAACTTTAAGTCTGCTTTACATTTTATACCACATGCATTCCCTTTCTTTAACTGTCACACCACAAAATATTTATTATCCTATTCAATCTCCGGGATGCCAATTAAATGAACCTTTTCTAACTACAAGTAGGCCTTAGCTTTCCGGAAAATCAATCTACCTTGTTGTATTACATGTACTATGCGCACCATACATGCATTAATTTACTTGGTCGTGCCCTTTCATGAAGTTGATTACAGAAAAGATAAAATCCGCACAAGGTCCACATGCAACAGGTGGTGCTCCAAAGCGTGGAGATTATACACTAATCATGGATCTCGTTAGTTTTCCGTTGATTTGCGCGGTAATACCACAGTTGGCAGACGTAATATTATCAGTACCCATCTCTACACAGCAGCACAGCTGGTCTTATTCAACTACACTGCATGTTTTGTTGTTGTTGTTTTTTTCATTCATTCCATTTTCAAGTTTCCGTTTTTCTTTTTTTTTTCATACTTTTGATTCACAGACGCTTCATATTCCATTGGTTTAACATATTTCTACTTTATGGTATTAGACGTCTTTACTATACGATTCAAGGATGACCTTTCCAATGCCTGCTGGCTATCTTTTCAAACGCTTCACCTATAAACTCAATTTTTCGGCTGACCTTTTCCGATTGTGTGCCAATGTGACAGTGACACGTTAGTTTTACTTTATATGCCATATATTTGTCATATACAAGCAAAACTATTACATCATTGTTGGTCCAATTCAGCATGACGGCCAATGGTGTCACCACTGCCATCTACCAAATGCAATCAATATGTTTCCGCAGATTGTGTTCAATCATATGCAGAAAGCAAATTTTAGGCTAATGGTCGCCACCCATACATGTACACATACAAAAGCAAAACAAACATGATATCCACTCGCCCACAGCACCTACTACAAGGGGACTACCAGGAAAATCCTTCCTATGGAAATTTAGTATCATCTGGACCATATCCACTCAGACATGGGGATGTTCGTGGCATATGTACATAAAATCCTTTTTAATATTTTTAAAACTAAACTTGGATTATAAGATTTTTGACCAATTTCTTTAAATTTATAGATCCCATATACATTGTACATGCACACAATGCAAAATGTAAATGTAAAAATGTAATGTAAAACAGAGGACACACCAAAGTAGATTGATTTTGATTTTAACCAGACTTGAGAATTTTTTTAAACAATATTTTTCTCCTAAATTCTCTTAAATGATTTAGGCTGGGAGAAGCTTACTCAAGTCATGATGATAATCTATTTGTGACGAAAAGAAATATCACACGTATCTCTTTAGACATACTTCACTGTACTAGCCAGCAAGGGAGGGGATAGTATTTGGGGGACCTATTTGAGGATTTCTCTCAGCACATTCAGGCAGTAAAAGCTAGTCCATGACTGGTCTATAAATGAATAATACTCATTGTACATGTTATACCATGCAGATAAACTCTATAATGACATATTACTATAAATTCATTAATATTTGCGAGGGATGTACATGTATTTGGTGAAATTTGCGACCATCTTTAAATCGCAAAAATAAATAACCACAAACATGGTTTTGTCTCAAAAACGCAAACATTTATCCCCACGAACATTAATGAATTTACAGTACATAAGGGAGCCACCCGCCCCCATCCTACCTTTGGTTCTGGGATTTTATGTAGTTCTGCCAGGCTGTGGCACAGCTGTAAGTGCTTGAACTGGAACGGGTTGTTCCGACGATCCTCAAAACCTTTCATTATCTTGTCACTCATCCACTCCACCTATGATATAACATGGGCAAAATTGGAGAGGCATAGGATCATAGGGTCATCATGTACGACATTATGGAGTTCTCTTTGCAAAATCGGCTTCGAGATATTGTGCAACATTTTCTATATCCAGTACAAGATGGTTGCGAAACATTATGGAAAAGTGTACCCATGGTTGTCACTAACATGACGCCTAGATAGGATTATAACATTTTGTTTAATAAAATTTTGACGCAAGACATCTGTATATTAACATGCAACAACCAACTAATATCAGCTCAGCACAACATACACACCATACTCTCTAGACAAGGCACCCCTCTAGAAAGGACACAAATTCTTGGCAGCAAGTACTATGAATGCATATAATGTTGCATGTCACCCAAGGACACCTCTCTAGTCTCTAGTAAGGACAGAATTGTTTGGCAGGAAGAGTGTCCTTATTACTGTAATATGAAACACTGTCAAATATATGAGCATATGGCAGCCTTTACATGCATCAATATAGATTTTTGCCATTGCCTATCAAGGTAATATAAACAACACTGCTTTAACACTAGCTGCATCATAGCCGCAAACATTTTACAACTAAAGGAAGGGTTTGGAATGCCAAGACAAATGACTTAAAGCTAGTTTTCAATCAATTTCAACAGAACATATGATACAAGGAACATGTAAGATGCCATTGACGATGTATAAAGTTTAAAAGACACTGGCTTAGATGCTACGGTCTGAAAAGGTCACCCCATTGGCCTTAAAATTCTGGTCTCTCACGACAGGTGGTCCTTGGTGACAGGTTCAATTACATTGAATATGTCGAAGTGTAGGTCATTGCACAAGGATGATGTGGTCTTTCAAGCCAGCTAGTCTCTAATGGCATTCTCTCTTAGTACTTTTCAGCATTCTAGCCTAGGTTTCACTGTACAGTAGAACCTGTATTGAAAGACCACCCCATTGGCCATACAAATATGCTCCTTCAAGACAGGCGGTGACAGGTTCAATTACATCGAAATGTAGACCCTTCCGCCAGGAATATTTGGTCTTTCAAGCCAGGTGTCTCTCATGACTGGTTTCACTGTATTGCCTCTCAAGGTTGTACATGTACCATTTTAACTGGCGGCTGCATGGTTTGCATATTTACCGAAGTAAGATTTATCACAATTTAAAAGAAGTTGAGAAAATAGGAAAGAACTTGCATACCTGTGATTTAGCAAACTCGACGACATTGTAGCTGACGTTATTGAGTAACGCCAGAGAGTACGCCATCAGGCCAGACTCCTGGGTTCTCCACATCTGATCCTGAAAATGACAAGTTAGGAAAATGCTCGATCTACTGTATTTTAACGACTAACCGACTACCGTATTTTACCGACTAACAATCGCACACAATTAATCCACGCAAAAGGCAGATTTAGTCATTTTGGAAATGAAAACTCGCTATTAATCCGCATTTAATCTTTACCACGCTGTCACCCCGATCAGCTCGTCAGCTCAGCTCACCTGTCAGCTGCCAGTTACAGCGTGAGTTGGCATGAATCGGCGGAAAATTTCGGCGACTGCTCACATTATAATCCATTCACCAGTTACAAAAACCATTGCATTAGAAATGCCAAATCAAAATTTGTCCACTTCTTGAATGAAGCAGGAAATAAATCGACTTAAGTGGAAAGTTTGACACTAACACCGTGGGACTTATGATCGCCATGTTGGTCAGCAAGTGAGCCAATCAAACGTGTTTTATCTATAAGCCAATGACAAGACTTGTCACGTATACTTTAAAAAGTCGATTCGCACAAGGGTAGAATCGTCAGTCATGGATTCGCCATCGCGGAAGCAAAAACGATCTACATTTACGAATGATTTCAAGGTAAAAGTGTGTGACTACGCTGAAAAGCATGGGAATAGGCCGGCAGCTCAAGAGTATGGCCTGGACAAAAGTAACATTCGCTGGTGGCGGAAAAAGAAGGAGATACATAAACAGCCTAAACGATGGTGAGTTGGACCAGTTAGAGGAGCACAGTGGCCCGAGTTAGAGGAAGAGGTGGTGTCGTGGGTGTTAGCTCAAAGAGAAGTCGGACGTGTTGTTAGCACATTAAGCATAATAACAAAGGTATGTTATTTGCGAGGTTTATTTGTGCATGTTATATGTGTTAGTAAGTGTTGAAGTGTTAGCACACAAAATATAATTTATACAAAGGTATATTATGTTATTTTTGCATGTTAGTATCAGTAAGTTTTGTTCAGGCAGGTAAGTAGCTGTGTCTTATTTAATTTATTTTTACATGTTAGTATAAGTAAGTTTTGTTGATTCAGGCCCGTGTTATTGCCACAGATGGAGGAATTGAGGACTTCAAAGGGAGTGCCACATGGTGCAATAAGCTGATGAAAAGGAACGACCTTTCTGTTAACAGAGGTTAACAGAAAACTACCATTGGACAAAAGCTTCCAGATAGCTGGGAAGGAAAAGTCGAGTCGTTCCTAACATTTGTGAAAAACAAAAGGAAACTCATGGCTTCACTGATGGGACTATAGGAAATATGGACAAGGTCCCCATGAGATTTGACGCCCCTGCCTACAGAACTGTCAACTCAAAAGGTGCTAAGACAGTAAACATTGTTACCACTGGACATGAGACGACCAACTTTACTGTTGCGCTAGCATGTATGGCCAATGGGGTGAAGCTTCACCCGATGGTTATATTCAAGAGGAAAATGATGCCCAAGGAAAAAATAACCCCCAAAGTGTATGTATCTGTGAACGAAAAGGGATGGATGAATGAGCAAGAAATGGGAAAGTGGATTGAGGAGTGCTGGGCCAGAAGGCCTGGGGCAATTTTTGCTCCAAAATCTTTGTTGATAATGGATTCCATAAGGGCCCATCTGGCGTATCCCTTTGACTTACCATCAGATAATGAGGACTTAAGTGGGTTTAGCTCCATTGCGTCCTCTGCTACAGATTGAACATTCCCAAGTCCAATGCAGAATGAACATTCGCCGAGTCCATGCTACGTTTAACATTATTTACCACCATGGCAGTCTGACTGTTGGATTGTTTCATGTATCTATTTTGGCCAATATTAAAGTTTTTTTGACATTTATTGTGTTGATATGATTTCTGATAACGACGGGAAAAAAGCTGAAGTTCACGAGAAGGCAATTTAATTAAGGAGAACTTCAAAAGGGACGGTAATATAAAGTGACATATGTTTTGACGCTACCTGACACTGCTATGAATTAAAAAAACGACACATACTCGCACACGATACATACCCACAGCCAGGCTAAATTGGGCCAAAATTCAACTTGATTCCGCGGTAAACAGTTGAAAAAATACGGTACTCAAACAACTGACATTCAGATCTGGCAACATTAGCCATGACAGAGGACCTTACTTTAAAGAGTGCTGCATCGACTGCACAAATGTGATCATCAAGAAAAAAAGCAGGCACATTTCAACTGAAGCAAAGTGGTAGCCAGAAATTACTGCTAACCTGCTATACAGCTACCACGTTTTCATTAGACATCATTTCTAACGTATTGAAAATCTGCAGGTGACCAAATTCATCCCAGGCAACCAAACTGTAAGTCCTTCTGGCACAATTGTACGGTCTGTCAAGAACGGTGATCTCTTATGATAGGGTTATTTCCATATAACAAATGTTACAAAATAAATTAAAAGTCACCAAAGCATTAGACTGGTAACTGGTTCCAACCCGGTAGAATGTTATTTTTTAAAGTAATGATAATAGTAATATACTGCCCAGTAGTTTGACCAATAAAACATAGCTCCATGCAACATACTCACTTGGTGACCCATCTTTCAGAACCTACCAACATGTGGGCTAGCTCCAACACTCGGCCTGCGGTATCCACGGCAATCAACACGTTTCCGTCATTGCGCATGGTGCTTAGGATGCTAGCTGGAATAAAACATAAACCAGCCTCTTTCTGAGACTACAGGACACCTTACAAATTTATAGCGGTGGAAGCCCTGCCTTTACAGCTTAAGACTACAAACAAGAATTAAGTTCGCTTTATGATCGAGCAAAGGTTGCTGACGGTCCTACTTTGCAACTGAGAATTAACCCTACCCTCAAATTAAGACCATGGTGGTCTTGATCGTGGATGGTCTTACTGCTGTTTGTGTATATTGCAATGTAACATTCATAATGCAACTACAAATTAAGCTACAAATTAAGTATCTATTTTTAGGCTCTTTTAGTGTTCACATTATAACTGCACGACCAAAGCAGGCCAAGTAAACATGAGCAATACGCATTGCAATGTACAGTGGTCCCTATGATTTAAGACCAATCCTTTTAAGACTTCTTTCTATTTTAAGACAAGCCATCAGTGACAACACTAAATATAAATATCCCCTCCACTGAAAGACCGCCTCCGTTTAATACTACATTTTCTTCTGGTTGAACACATGATCTTTAAATGTAGAGACCACCGTATGTACAAGTGACTATTTTATTTTCACTGTTACTTATCCAATACAGTAGTCATTCTATTTTACAGCCCTCTATCTTAAGACCACCCTTGATTATAAGACCGCTTGATTTGGTCCCAAAGGACAATTTCTGTGTTAAATTACCTTTATTTTAAGATCACCAGCAATATTTTTTTAGACCACATTTTAGTGGTCCCATGGGTGGTCTTAAAATAAGGGGACCACTGTACAGTTTCCCCAACATACTCATAACATGAAATACTTTGACATGTCACTGTCTAACCAGTGATTCTTATAGAAAAAGATCATTTTTTTCCCATTCTTACTCATAAGCTGTTCGTCACGTAATCGCCTCCTGGCCTGGGTGTAGTCAGCATTGAAAGCATCTGTGATTAGCAAGTGAGGTCGGCCTATTCCATCAAACACGCACCCATTCAAATGTCTGGACAAGAAAAAAAAAACATAATTAGCAGTGCATGTATACTAAATCAATTCTTTTTCAGTAGGCCAAGACATAAAACATTGCCAAGTCACTTCATATGTTAAAAACCAATGAAAATATATAAAACAGTTGCATGACTATAAACCTTGATTTCTGAAAACGATATCTCAGCCAAAGTAAAGTCACCTATTAAAAGATCAACTAAAATCTCATGGCAATACATGTACTTGCTGCAGATTTACAAAGAGCAGTCAGTGCATTAAGGACATTGCAGTAAGGTACCCAAAGGTAGCCAAGCCCACAATTAACAATAAGTCTTTGCCGACTAATACAAACCTTAAATGGTTTCAGAAATAAAACCACCCCCACCTCCAAAATCAAAACTGTTTGTCTTAGCCTCAAGTGATGTTAATTTTATGTGGTACCTGAAATTGAAGAATACCTTTCTTTTTTATGATTATAGTCGACAGCGTAGACGATTTCTTCTTCTCCGTCCTTCACGATCTTCCATATCGTGCCGCCGATCATGTGACCAGCAGGGAGAGGTGTGATCTGTATCCCGTGGCCCTTACCTGCAGAGAAAAGCAATGATTCAAGCATCAAGTATGGTACGCGGCCAGCCAATCACCCGCTGTGTGAGGAGGCATCACATTGTTGGGAAGCATTACAAATCTTGACACTTTCTCTGGGCCACATTACGCCTATCTAGCCATAATGGCCTATGCTTCAGTGTTGTCCGATATCACTTCTATTGTAAAACCCCAGGATAAATTTAACAAGAATGGATAGTAAGCTTACAACCCCCTGGAAAAGCCCTTAAAGGCAAATTCGACAAATGTCAATATTTATAAATGTTGATACTGTAAATTCATTACTGCAAGGGATTTATTTGGAGAAATCCGTGCCCGTCTTTAAATCGCAAAAATAAATACCCGCAAACATAATTCAAGTAACTACATAGTTAACAAGATCTGCGCTAACCGCAAACATTAATCCCCGCAAACATGGTTTTGCATCAAAATGGCAAACATTAATCCCCGCGAACATTAAAGAATTCACAGTAACCACCATTTTTTGACACAGAGGAATAGTTGGAACTGCCAGTGGTACTAGCGTAAGTAATAATAAAAACAATTTATTTTGGAAAGTGTAACCTCCACTTTCACAGTGCTAGTAGTGTAACTTGCATTACATCAGTAATCAGATCTGAAGACGAACATGAAAGGCACGACAGTGAAGGAACAGTATTTCCTGCGATCTGTTCAAGGTGTTACCCATACTTTGTATATACTCTTTTTGGGGGCTACCAATCCCTACCTTTGAGACTGACGGTCTGTGAATATTTCAGCTGTAAGATCTTGTCGAAAGCTGCGTCAACATCGTCCAGACTGAAGATGTTGAAGTCTTCAGTATTATGTCGAGACTGCAAAAAGACAACCAAAAGTCTCGACAGTGCATTAACTTGTATTGAAATATTCATACTGACATTTTGTTACAAACCACTTCGGCTTTAGTCTGTGGTCACTCTCTTAGTGGCCACTCTCAATAAAGACCAACCTTCTAATGTGGCCACAAATTTTTGCTGCTGCTACTATGAATGCATTTCCTTTTCCCTCTCACCAAAGACCACCTCTCTAATATGGCCAAAATGTCTTGGCAACTCGGGTGGCTTTATTAGAGGGGTGTCTACTGTACACATGTAACTGAATGCCCATCACAAATTTTTAATAATTTTTAATTTTCTATTTTCTTGAACCTACACTGTACAAAGATATATTTCACATATGTCAAACTGATGCTTTAATGTCTGTCCAGTACTCCATACAAATTTATTCATGATTTACTTGGATAAGTCACAACATGGGTGCATCACAACAACAAACTTGCTGCAAGGCAGGCTGACAATCGCCCCTGAAGCCACTTACCTGGTACATATCATACATGAACATTTGGCCCATCTTGTACACTGGTATAGTGGCGTATATCGGACATGCCAGTCCACCCTTGCCGACCATATAAGGCAAGGCCCCGAGGTGGAGCCCATCTGGGTAGGACAGCAGCACTGCGTCAACTTGCGGAGCATGCCTAAAGAAATATTACGGATAAAAATATAGCAGTAACCAATCCTGGCCCATATGTACAACATGTACATGTACATGTTGTACATATGGACACATGAACTGAATAATTTTGACCCCTGTCCCGTCTTAGCGATTATGTAATTGGCGCCTGTGAACGGTTTCCGGAGTCTGGCGTGGTATAAATGTCGAGATAATAATAATAATAATAATAATAATAATAATAATAATAATGTACAACGCTAGAGAGCACATCTCACAACACAAATAGCTTTAAGAATGAACTAATGATGAAACTAAAATTTAGAAATTGGAATCTGGCTTTGCACTTTTTCCACCTACAACACACCGTGGTTATCTAAAACTTCATCAAGCACGCTATCGCTACTTTCCTGTCAGCATTATCTAATCCAGTTCAGTTATATATCCAAAAGGAATATCAATATTACTAATCAGTGACTTTCTTTAACCTGATATTGTGCAGTAAGATTAATGAACCCAATGATACAACTGTAAAAACTACTTTCTACAGTCACATAGATACAATGGCCCCTCCATTCAGCCACAAAAATGTGCCTTTAAATTGAATGTGGTCCTAACATGGGGGGATAATTACATTTATGAAAAGAAAGTACATGTATAACTCTGATGTCACTGAGGCTTAAAATTGAGGGATGTCTTAAACTGCAAGAAATACTGTAGCAATATAAACTAGACAATGTATCGACCTAAATATAATACAGAGCACTAACATCTGATTACAAGTCCACATGAGTGACGACTTGACCTCACCGTTTCAGGTTCTCTATGTATTTAGGACTAAAATCCTCGTCCCAGCCACAGTCAAGGAGGAATCGAAACTCGTCCACCTGGAGGAGGTAACAGTGGGGGTGTTCCTCACTCTCGCCACCCATCATATGGAGCTTGATAATGGACGTCATGGTTGCTGTATCAGTAAACTGTACAACAGCTAGGGATGTCACATAAATTGTTTATCTGTAAAGGAGAAAGTTATAAACATAATACTTTTTTCCCAAAAGTACAAACTGAAAATAGAATTTTATAAATTGGTTAATGGCTATTTATTATCAAAATATTAATGTCAATTTCACCATGACTTGAAATAAGTACTTTACAACGCTCGTTTCCCGCCAAAAGTTATACAGGTGCGACTAGTATAACTTTTGGGCGGGAAACGATGTTTCTAGACTCCAAATCTCCTTGAACTAGCTGTTCTCTGTCAGTCGCTAGGGGTCGCGACGGCGAATAATGGCGTCTTTCAAACGGGTAAACTTCAGCAACGTTTTTTCAGTAAATATACCTGGAAGATGGCGTTTGTTTTATCTCGTATTCGCAGCGGAACTTAAAGAACACTTTGTGAACCAAAAGATGTAGGTGACAGTTGCGACTTTTCTAAAAATAGTCCATACGCGAGATTTTGGTACAACACATATTGGACTCTATATCACGTAGTATAGTCCTAGTATTGCCATTGGGCTACAGTCAGAGAGGAACACTGATCAGACCTCGGAAACAGTATAAACCGGTGCTCATCGTTCCTCCCCCATGGCCAGCATTTATTGATTGTATGTGATATATAGCAGGGCTGGGGTCAATTCCGATATTTCAATTCCAATTCAAATTCCGGTCTCCATTAAAAAGTTCAATTCCAATTCCGGTTCCTATTGAAAATTTCAATTCCAATTCCAATTCATTTAGGCTCAATTCCAATTCCGACTACAGATTATTAAAAATTCATATGGACTATGCCATTACAAGCAACAACACACTATTAACAGTGATTACTAGTAACTAACAACACAGAAACCTTATCCCTCAGAATATGTCTTGGCCTCCATTCATACCGGGATTCACACCTCCCCTACTTCTATTTTATAATCTTGTGCAATTGACGTTGTTTGCAGTTGCTATAGCTGGCTTCCACCTTTTCATCTTT
>JAAUYG010006373.1_pt1 | contig 11897 bp, 4 predicted proteins | sample 7278091 | NCBI WGS metagenome assembly JAAUYG01 (sample SAMN14350201, study PRJNA611818) | marine sediment metagenome | isolation source: surface marine sediment (0.6m) | place: French Polynesia: Moorea | collected 2018-08 | reverse complement strand
AACCCCCCCCAAACCCCATCCCCACCTTTTTTTGGTTGTTATTCTTTTTCATTTCCGTACATCAAACCCTTTGTCTTTTCATTTTTGGTTTTTCCCCCCCCCCCCCCCCCCCCCCCCATTTTGTGGCACGCGGCACGGCGCAATGGTTACACGGTATTGTTGCAAATTTAAAAAAAAAAAGAATGAAATTGCAGGCAATGGGGAAATTTCGAAACTTGTTCTCCTCCGCCAGTTATTGTTCTTTTCCAGTCAAACTGTTTCTAAAAGTTTCCTCTGACAGCAGTTACTAAAGAGGAGTTTTGAAATTTCAAATTTACATTGAACCCTATGAGTGTAGAATTTTAAAACGCTACTCCTTCAGTTATGATTGTTTTCAACCAAACTTTTTCTGAATGTTCCCTGTGACATTTGTCACAGAGTTACTTGTTAGGCAATAAACGTATTTGGCCCAGTTTAGCCAACACTCTTTCTCGGCCTAGTTTAGCCAAACATGGCCAGTAGTAATACTCTGAACATTTTAGGCAATATGCTGCACTTGGCCCAGTTTAGCTAACACCTTTACTCGGCCCAGCTTAGCCAAAAGTGACCAATAGTGATACATTTATTTAAGACAATATTCTGCACTTGGCTCACTTTGGCCCAGTATAGCCAACGCCGTTATTCGGCCCAGTTTAGCCCAAAGTGGCCAGTAGTGATATTCTGCCCATATCATATAATATTTTTAACTTGGTCCAGTTTGTCCTGGTTTAGCCAATTCTCTTACTTGGCCCAATATAGCCAAACATGGTCAGTATTTATACTCTGAACATTTAGGCAATATTCTGCACTTGGCCCTCTTTTGCCCAGTTTAAGCAAACTCTTACTTAATCCAGTTTAGCCAAAAGTGGCCTGTAGTAATATTCTGCGACAATTTTGTGTACTTGACCCATTTTAGCCACCTGGCTTACTTGGTCCAGTTTAGCCAAACATGGGCAGTAGTGATATTCTGAGCACAGGCAATATTCTGCACTTATCCCACTTTGGCCCAGTTTAGACAACACTCTTACTTGGTCCAGTCTAGCCAAACATGGGCAGTAATGATAATCTGAGCATTTAGACAATATTCTGTACTTATCCCATTTTGGCCCAGTTTAAACACTCTTACTTGGCCCAATTTAGCCATACATGCTCAGTGGTGATAGTACGCTGAACATTTTAGACAATATTCTGCACCTGGCCCACTTTTTGCCCTGTTTAGCCAAAACTCTTGGTCCAGCTTAGCCAAACGTGGCCCGTAGTGATATTCTGTAACAATATTGTGTATCACCCAGTTTGGCCAATGTTTAAACCCCTCTCTTACTTGGTCCAATTTAGCCAAACATGGGCAGCAGTGATACTCTGAACATTTAGGCAATATTCTGCACCTATCCCACTTTGGCCCATTTATACCAACACCTTTATTTGGCCCAATTTAGCCAAAATGACCAGTTGTGATATTCTGCCCATTTTAGACAATATTCTGTGCTTGGTCAGCTTTGGTCTCGGCTTTGGTCCAGTTTAGCTCTCTTACTTGGCCCAGCTACCAAAACATGGCAAGTAGTGATATTCCGCCCATTATCGACACTATTCTGTACTTGGCCCACTTTGGCCCAGTTTAGCAACACCCTTACTTGGGCCATTTAGCCAAACGTGGCAGTGATATTCTGCCTATTATAGACAATATTCTGAGGAATCCGCTATGGGACCGCCCAGTTTACTTTTGCGTGTTCTGGACATCATGCCTACAACTGTTTGTGCTATACAGACCTCAGCAGCTGAGCGGTTTGGCTGTTGCCTGAGTTTGGTCTGCCTCTAGCCTGACAGCAACCCAGCAGCACATTGTGTCTCTTTATGAAAAGTTCTGTGTGTCATTTGATCACCATAGCCAGGGGTCCATTCAGTACAGCGAACACAGTGGAGGTTTTGTTGAACGTTTGCTCCGTTTGCTCTACTGAACGACTGTTTGCAGCAAACGTTCGCTGAATGGAAGCAAACGACAAACTGGAATGTTTGCTGTAGCGAACAAAGATGGCGGCGCCCATAGGGTCTTTTTCATAACGCAAAAGTACCCTATATTGTCCAGACTAAGGGCGATAAGGGAAAAATTTGAATATATTAGTGACACGTGACCGTTGCTGAACAGTGATCGTTCACCACGCAGACCGTTTGCGGTTGGTTCCCGTTAAACCCAGTATCGTCGCACAAGCGAATGACATCAAGCACATCATTCCGGCGTGCATGTGGCTTCCCGTCTTCCATTCCCCTAGACAAACAACGGTAGGGCAGAACAACACAATATCCATATATAATGAGAGGTGTAAATGTCATCGTCTGGAATGTCAGTACAGAATGTTAGGTCTTCATGTGCATAGATACATACACAGCAGGCAAAGGCAGTATAGTGCTGCTAATTGATCAATCCAATTCTGAGATCAATTCAAGGAGTCAAACAGAAAAGAACCACACAAGATATGTTTCATTATACAAGAGTATCTACCATTGCAAACTTGGCTATTACAAAGCCCGGGTCTAGCGTTTTTCAAATTTGTCCAGTTTTGATGAGCTTCACATGATGACATCTGTGACATTATCAAGAAGAGCACCAGTCAATTTGTTCCTTGGGTGTACTGATAAAAGACTGTAAAATTAGAGGTTCCATGCATTTTCCAGCTATAACTCTGATTGTGAACAGTTGCGTCTAATCAGGAAAATTATTTAACTCTTCTCGAACTTTTGGCTATCACTGGCCTTTCTCAGCAAAAGAGAATAATTCAAAATGCGCAGTTCGAATCGATTGAGCTCCCCAACTTCATCAAAGTAGGTCAGCAAAATGGCGTTTTGTTAACTTCATAGTTTTATTCGGCCGCTTGAATTTGCAATTTCTTCGCTATATCAACGCACAATGTTTGGAAAGAAAGGCAGTAAGAAGGGGACGAGACCCGAAATCTCAAAACCCTTGCATTTCGAACACAGGGTTCATACAGGTGAGTAAAACTAGAAAACACTCCCTCGTCTTACCTGACTCAGCCAGCCCTGAATGAACCCCGGGGCCAGTGCTAGTCAGTGGCAAACTTATGTCCAAGTTTGCAGGTGGATTGCTGGGCCACGTCGTACAACAGCCCCAGTGCCACCCCCACCCCCACCCCCGTCACGTAACTTACGTACTTGCTGCTGCAAGTTCAAGTTAAAGTTCAAAGTTGGTTGAGATGTTTTGACTCATTTGCTAAATGTAAATAAACGCAAGGATTGCATAGGCACTTGGGAAGTTGGGAACTTTCTGCAAATATAAGGTGTATATAAAGTCAATAAATTGATAAAGAGATATCAATCATCAATGTTACTAGAATGAAATTTTGATCAAACAGTAACACAAATGAATGAATCTGTCAATCATTTAACATGTTAAAAGCATTTGGGTTACACAGTGATGACTTGGGGAGACAGAGTGATTGCATCTTTGGCTTTTGGGTATCTGGCTTTGACATGATGACAAAATTGTCATTTGTCAGTGATATTGATGAATATGATATCTTCCAACACCAGCCTTTGTTTTGTCTTCATACCTTGTCAGGCTTGTGATTTGAAGTAGACTTCAGGTGTTGGCTTCTTCTGTATCATGTGTATATATTCAGAGGTGTATGACATATGTTATAATTCCATTCTTTACTTCTGTAGGTTACGATCCTGTCCATGGAACATTTGTTGGCCTTCCACCACAATGGCAAAGTGTTGTAGAGCCTGCAACAGCCACCTCATCCTCGCCCGTGTCACGTCCACGACCAATTGTGGATCCTTCCCTTATCACACAGACAGAGATAATGCCACTCAAGACTGTAGTTCGGGGCAACTCCAGCAGTTACCTTGGTAGAGAACCTCACGATGCACAAGGCATATCAGTTGCTCGGTCAAATTCTCTTCGCCAGTACAGTCCTAATGCATACAGAAAGAACAACTATTACCCGGATGAGAACTTACAGTCCGTACCTGAAGGCTACGAACGAGGTGGCACCCTTGATTCCCGTCACTCATCCCAGCCGTATGATACTCAACAAAGAGGCTACGGGCCTGCTGGGTATAACAAACCCTACCCTAACCAAGCATATCAAAATCAGAAATATCCAGGTGGTGGTTACCCGCCGAGGGGCCAGAATGACAGGGATCCTATGGCTGGTGGCGATCAGCACCGACCTCGCAATGGCAAGCCTGCATATGACTATGCAGATGCTCCTCCTCCTTATAACGGAGTAGATTATCGGGATTCTCAGAGGGGAGGTCCATCGCCCTATGGTGACCGTCCAGATCACGCCAGACCACAACATATCCAGGATGGGTCATGGGGAAGAAAGGATCATGAAGGGTACCCACCAGGTGGAGGCACTCTACCAAGGGATGGACGATATGGTGGACAGTCGCCTACTGGGACTCTGCCAGGAAACTATCCCAAGCCGTATCAGCAGCAGCCACAACGACAGCCGGAAGACCTACCCAATGGTAAACCAGTGCCTTATGGCTATTCATCACTTCCAAGACAGCAACCCAGAGACAGAGATCAAATGACAAGGCCTGGAGTGCCACCTAAACCACAGATGCAGAATCAACCAAACAGCATGCCGTATGACCAAGGACGTGGGCCTTCAAATGCGCAGGATGGACGTGGTAATTACTACAACATGCAGAATCCTGCACCAGGATCTCCACCACCTTCAGGAAGTTTCCCTCCAAGCACCCCGAAAAACAACCAGTACAGCAGGGACCAGGGTCCTGGCGGGCAACAACAGCCTCCAAGTCCAAGTCCTCACCCAGAACAGCAGAAGTTGTCCCACGAGCAGTTCCGTAAGGCTCTGGAAATGGTGGTTAGTGGAGGAGACCCACGGCAAGATCTGGAGAACTTTATCAAAATTGGGGAAGGTTCCACTGGGATTGTCTGCATTGCCACAGACAGGACGACTGGCAAGCAAGTAGCTGTGAAAAAGATGGATCTGAGAAAGCAGCAGAGAAGAGAACTCCTCTTCAATGAAGTTGTTATCATGAGGGACTACCACCACAGCAATATCGTGGAAATGTACGACAGTTTTCTGGTGGGAGAAGAGTTGTGGGTGGTAATGGAGTTTTTGGAGGGTGGAGCGTTGACCGATATTGTGACGCACTCTCGCATGGATGAGCAGCAAATCGCCACAGTATGCAAGGCTTGTTTGAAGGCTTTGGCGTTCCTTCACTCGAATGGCGTCATTCACCGTGACATCAAATCGGATTCAATTCTGCTGTCACATGATGGCAAAGTCAAGCTGTCGGACTTTGGCTTTTGTGCGCAAGTCAACCCTGAGTTGCCACAAAGAAAGTCTTTGGTTGGAACCCCATATTGGATGGCACCGGAGGTCATTTCCCGTTTCCCGTATGGCACAGAAGTGGATATTTGGTCGCTGGGTATTATGGTGATTGAAATGGTGGATGGAGAGCCGCCATTCTTCAATGAGCCACCTCTTCAGGCCATGAGGCGAATTCGAGATACACCACCGCCAAAGCTCAAGAATACTCACCGCGTATCACCAAGGCTTCTGGGTTTCATTGAGCGAATGCTCGTGAGAGATCGTGCACAGAGAGCTTCAGCCTTTGAACTGCTTCAGCATCCGTTCTTAAAACAGGCAGGGCCGTATAGCTGCCTAGTGCCATTGATGCGTAGTTTCAGACACAGTCCTTGTTGAACTTACACAGGCTTACCGCAGCGGCATTTTATCAAATGCTATATGGTGCTACTTTGTTTTTTAGACAGAAATCGTGGGGTAGAGTGTGTACAGTACTATTTTGCCGTGAATCAAAAACCATGAATTACCTTTATGGAATAAACTTGCCTTTGATGTGTGTAATTTAGTGACTAGGAAGATTTCCCTCTTATCATCTTTCCTCATTTCATGTTACTTGCATTTTAATGTATGGACACCAAGTTTTGTTGCCAACCACTTCTTTCTAGATTAAAAATTGTGTATTATTGAATTTCGGAGCTCAATCGCCTAGACAACTATATTTATGCTTGTAGTGTTCCTATTACATTTTGTTTTACTGCCAGTTTTTACAAAGACAACCTACATACAGTATGTGATGTCTGAACTCTGAAATATCTGTTTTAGTGATAGGCCTGGTTGTTGTAGAACCACGTCTGTAAAATTGTTGTAAATAAGTTATTTTATCCTCTGTGAAATACTCAATATGTTTTTATCTTGCTTAAAATCGCACTTTGAACAATTATTTGTGTACTGGTACACACTGAGTGCGCTGATAGAAACCGATCTTCTGATGGTAAATTGGTAATTGATCATGTTGATAAATAAGCATCTTGATTTCTGCCATTTGCGATCAGTTATGATCTTTTATCTCAATGTATCTGGTGGTATGATTACTCTGGTTTCAAACATAATTGATATAATTGTTTTGTTCTTGTCCTTTTAGAATTGTGAACAAAAGCTCATGAAAAATCCTACACAACTGAGTTTTTACATTTCAACAAGATGAGAAAATCTTTTTCTTGATGCTCAAAATGTTTTAGTAGATACAACACTCTGTCAATTTCTGTGATCTTATGCACTATTTTTTAGATGAAATTTCAAGTTGACTAACATAATGATAATCTGCAGGTGTGAGTCATTGAGTACTATTACTGGATTTAAATAAGAGTTATGATAAACCCATAGGAGTTCCGATCTGTTAATGAAAACTGAGGAATTTCATAATTTTGGGCAAGGCATAAGTAACCACGTGATGTGTACTTATTCTTGAAAGACTTAATGGACTGTGTATGTGTAACAAAAGAGATTGTAGCAATATGAGCTAACTGGTAGCTGTACACTGACAATCTTATGGCTGTGTATTTGGCTGCACTCTGTACATGGACACACCAATTTACATATATTATGTAGTGAGTAGACAAGTAGTAGATGCATATAAATATAACATTATTAAGGTTAAGTGAGTTACTTGTATGGTACATATAGTATATTGATCAGGTTATGTTAGCTGACTGGGTTTGTTAATGTGTATGTAACAAAAAGTGTTGCCTCAGAAAACTTTATCACTGCCATTATTATATGTGTGGGTGACCGTGTGCCATATTTTGGTTTAGGAAAGTGACTCGACCGATACTTTTGGATATTGGTAAAAGTACAGCGTATTTTAAAATCTGAATTATGTTTATTTGCTCTATAAAGATAAAGACAATACCTATATAATATTTTAAGTTAGTAGTGCTGGCATATATGGCAATTGTTTAGAAGAAAGTTTGTTAAACATCACAAATATGTTTTGGTATTGATAAATTTAATTTGGTATGTATGTACCATTTGTACAGGTTTGAGCCGAAGTGTGAAATGCCTATTACTGGCACTTCTGGTGCCTGCGAATTCTTGACACAAAGTGAGTGAAATTTAAGTTAAAAATAATACCACGTGGTTTGCCTGAATTGCCAGTGTACTCTAGTAGATTTTGAAATACATATCATGGTGCATGTATATGGAAATTTTATGTTCCAGTACTAATAGTATTAACATAATAGTCCATATTGCCCGTATCTCATTTTGGTCTTACTTGTATGTATAGTACCAGCGTGTGGTTAAAACTTCGAAGTTTGTGTTTGAGTGCTCTGCATAGTGTTAGTAGATTTATATTCTTTACCCTGAGATGGCAAATGTGTATGTTGTGAGTTTTGCACATATCACTTGTGTAACGTCCATAATTATTTTGTAGTTGACCGAGTGACTATTTTCAATTAAAGCTATGAAGGTGATGATGTTACTATAGTACTTTATAGTGTCACCCGTCCACCTAAAATTGTGCCTCAAAGTATGTGATTGTAAACCCAAAGGAAGATGCTAGAGTTCTTTTAGGTGTTACTTGCCGGGCCACTGGCCAGTGAAATATCTCTGCTTTCAAGCTCATGTGGCCAAATGCATGTATCTTTCAACATGTTCAAGCCACATCTATTTTCAAATGTGAAGACATAGGCTAATATTTATAAAAAACAATATGTCCATGAATATAAATGTTAACGGGACCAAGAAAAATGTTGCCTTAAAATCGGTTATCAGGACAGTGTGCATCAGTCCACCATGTCCACTGATTTGTTACTCTGAAACTGGTCAGAAATGAATATGTAATCATGCTAATGCCGCATTTTAAGTCCCCGTTATACATCTTACAAAAAGAGTATAAAATAAAAGAATTAGCAATGATAATGTTGGCTTTGCATGTGTTGCAAGGCTTTATAAATCTTTTTGCGCACATAAAGCTGCCAGTGAAAGCATATCAGAACACATTCCTATTTTGAAGTGAAACTTTTCAGGAAGTAAAGAAATGAGACCATAACATGTTTTATGTATAATTTATATTGTTCGTGCCAGTTTCTGATGCCGCAAGCACTACCAGATGTTCTGCTTAATACAATATTTATACAAGAACTGTTTCGACCGGATTTGTGTAAAAGAAGCTGTTGGGGTTCATAGATGGGTACAACATAGCAGGTTGCTGCAGAGCATTGCATATAGTAATCAATTTATTTGGGCTTTGCCATGCTCACCGTTGTTTCATTTTCGACGTCCTCAGATGGATCATTCTCTTGTTTATCTCTTTACAATATTTTAAGCTTTTCTAACTGTTGCAGTGTTATCGTTCTTTCAATCAACATAAAATAGTGTTGGTGAATTTGGGGGCAAATTTGTCATGTGATTTGGTGTCCTCAATTATGGGCCCGATATCTAATTTAAGGTAAGAGGCATATAAGTTGAGTTTAACTATTAGAGTGTGTGACATTTACCATATTGCCCAGCCCTATTAGCATCGTTAGTATAGTCTGTTTTTGAACCCTCTGTAAAATGTGATGCAGTCAGGTTAACAAATGGAGCTTCTGTCACATTGTCTCTGCTGTATTTTTCATTACATATGTAATGTGAAACTGATTTATTGCAAAATGTGTAATGACCTTTGAAGGAGTTCACAAATATTTTCTCAAAATCTGAAGTGATGTTTCGTATTAGTCCTTGTAGTACATGTAGTGCATTATACATGTAATTAAGCTGAATTACCAATTATTGCAAAAGATTCCAGGAGTAAATTTGAAGCCTTTGAAGATTGAGCTTTTACACCTTTTTGGACAATTAGTTTTCAAAGCAGCCCAAAAGGCATGAATAAGATTGATATGTGACCTTTTACTATCCATGGGGCATGCATTACGTGATGTCACAATTTACAAAAGCTAGTGCCTTATAGTAAGCTTGGATATAGGGTGGAGCAAAACTTTGGGCAAGGTTTTGAAAGTTATGCTCTTTTTGTTGTGATTGTGTTCTACCCTACATTGTAAAATTTTGCCATAATTGCCATGTAGGAACTTTCTGCTTTACTGCTTCTGTTTAAATGGGCTTGGAAATTGGTGTGTTGCACACACCAACTTTGTTCTAAAAGATAACCCAAAAACATTTTAGTTAACATGTAATCCTTAAATGATAGATTTTGTGTAGTATTCACCTCAATATATATATACATATATATTCTGTAAATAAACTGACTGCTGATCAGATTTGTTGGTTGACGAGTTTTCTCCGACCATGTTTGGTCGTGATGCATCCATGTCAGATTAGTTGAGATTTTCATTATCATTCTGGGGATGACAGACTTAGCAAATTTTCGGTACTGGAAAAATTACAGAAGTAATCCCTAGTTGATAATTCTGGTTTGTTAACACCAGAAGTCGATAGGACCTGTGGCTGCATGTCCTGTCACTCATTGACATTGCTAAGTATGCTATACCTGGCAGTAACTACCCAGTAGTATCGCAAAATCAGCTGAACTTGTACAGTGGTCCATTTTGCTGAAAAGGCCCCTGGCAAGAACAACCATCCTACCAGACACAAAGGTTCATTGTTTATAAGACCTACATTTCCTACATTCTACCCATGGTTCTTGGTTACCCATAGTCTTAAGTGACTTTGTATTTTATTCGTACTTCTATACATTAGTGACCACTGTATATATGTAGAAAGCCTCGTAAGCTAATCTTGGACTGTTAGTATGCGTAGTAAACACTACATATGTGAAAAAAAAAAGCCCTCTTTGCTGAAGTGTGTGAAACCTATGTTGAACGGACTTTGACAGACCCTTGACATCATTGTGAAGAGTCTGGTGGCCCCGGGTTGCCAATCATGAAGCCACATAGTAAATATATAGTCGCCAGTGTGAGAAAATGGTCCAATATAATGATACTGGTACTCTGAATGGAGGGGGGGGGGAGGGGATATTAGTTGCTGAGTTACATTTGGCAGATCTGATATATTCTTATATAGTGCTATGAAAAAGATGGCCAATTGACTCGGTGTAGGTTATTGCACGTGAGGAAAAAGCAGTGCGAGACATTAATAGCCCAAGGCCATGTCTGTTTTGCTGTGCATGGCTGTTATACTAAGTGCTATGCTGCAAGCTACAAGACTTCCAGTCGACAGCTGATGTGCATCAAAGCAGCACCTCAAGCTAGGCTACTTTTCAGTGTCCAAAAGCCATTTTCTTCTAAATACGAATTTTGATTATTGTGCTATAGTATCGCTAGTATTTCTTTGGAAAAGAAAAGCATACTACCGGAGGTTATATACACACGAACAATGGTTGGAAGTGCCTGACTATGATGAATATGAGTATAGTTAGGACACTATACAGAGTCCCTAAAGGGATGTATATAACGTATATGTTAAAAAAAAAGAAAACCCCAACAAGTACGCATGTGGGAACTTTCATGTGAGGACATAACTTCATGTGACAAAAGCAGTAAGCACATTGTCATGTATGACAAACAAATCCACCAAATGGTGCCAAAATCACATTAAATAGTACAATGTCAAAGTCAACCCATTTATGTTTTAGTAGTGTCACCGAGTCCCAAATTTAAGTCAGTTTTGCTCCAAGTCCAGCTGTTTTCATGTTAACACATGTTGCAGTGAAAATAACCTTTTAACACTAAAAGGTTAAAGGTACCTGATACACATATTACAATTGCCTAAAACTCATAAATTTCACTCCATTTTGCTCCATGTCCAGCTGTTTTTAAGTTACAGGCTATTTTGAGGCAAGTGTACCAAATGACCCCAAAATGACCTTGAAAACTCAAAGGTACCCCCATATATATGTTGCAAATAACCCCGAGTCCCAAATTTAACTTTATTTCACGCCAAATGATCCTAAACACTAAAAGGTCAAAGTTACCCCATATACATACACGTATTACAACTACCCGAGACTTTCAATTCACTCTACATACAGCCGTTTTTGAGTTACAGACAATTTTGAGACAAGTGCACCAAATGACCCTAAAATGACCTTGAACACTAAAAGTTAAAAAGTGCTCCATACACATGTTACAGCTACCCCTGAGTCCCAAATTTCACTCCTTTTCTCTCTACGGCTGTTCGTATTAAAGTTGCAGGCCATTATGAGACAAGTGCACCAAACGACCCCCAAATGACCTTGAAAACTAAAAGGTCAAAAAGCTTCCCTATATACATGTTGCAACGCCAACCCCAAGTCCCCCCGTCCCAAATTTCACTCCGTTTTATTCTACGGCCAGCTGTTTTCGAGTTACAGGTCATTTTGAGACAAGTGTACCAATGACCACAAAATGACCTTGAACACTAAAATGTGAAAGGTATCCCATGTATATCTTACAACTATCCCTGACTCCCAAATTTCACTCCATTTCGCTCTATGGCTAGCCATTTTTAGCTCTGCGGATAAGCAGAGCTTATCGCAGACGACGCAGAGCTTATACAGGGCTGGACTTTTTGTCTGGCGTCCTTATCGCGCGTGGGCGATGCTGCGGGTGTAACCGTGGAGAGTTTTGGTGCCATTTTTTT
>JAAUYG010180569.1_pt1 | contig 11901 bp, 11 predicted proteins | sample 7278091 | NCBI WGS metagenome assembly JAAUYG01 (sample SAMN14350201, study PRJNA611818) | marine sediment metagenome | isolation source: surface marine sediment (0.6m) | place: French Polynesia: Moorea | collected 2018-08 | reverse complement strand
TGGTCTCTAAGTGGTGCTACACTGAATATGCATCAAGGTACATGTACTTGATAATCATACAATTCATCATGGACTCCATGGGACATACCGGTAATGAATATATTCCATTTATCAGACCCAAAAATGAAAATTTTGTGCTCACAAAATGCAAAAGCCACGCTAGAAAATCAAAATTCTGCCCTAAAATATAGAAATCCTGTGTTCAGAAATGCAAATTTTGCACCCAAAAACTGCTCTAAATAGATGCCCAGAATTCTGCACTCAAAAAATGCAAATTCAGCCCTAAAAATTGAAATTCTATGCTCAAATATGGAAATTCGACGCTCAGAAAATGCAAATTTTGCACTCAGAAACAGCAATGGTGCCCTAAGCAGACCGCCTAGAATAAAATGGAAATTCTGCACTCAAGAAATAGAAATTCTGTGCCCCGAAAATGGAAATTTTTTTCCAATGCAATGGAAAGTCAGCCTTTTCAAGATTTTCCATGCCAAATTGGACAATTCCATGCTGCTCCACCTCGAGTGGAAATTCCACACTAAAGATTGCGATCGCGGAATCCAGGAGGGATTGATTTATATTAAAACTTCTTATGAGTTGTTCCCCATACTTTTCATACAATCTCATGTACCAATCTCATTGTTTTCATCTATTCCTTCCAGCACCATTGTCGAAACTGCGGCGGGATATTTTGCCAGGAGTGTTCCTCACAGTCTGCCGTTCTTGCCTCGTCCAAGAAGCCAGTCCGCGTCTGCGATGCCTGTTATTCTGAGTTACAGCGCAGATGATGAACAAATTGTACAGTCCGTAAAATGCATATAATTATATCATGTAGCGCATACATGCTTGTAGCATAATATTAGTATATTATGTAGACGAAACTGCATGGGTCAGTTTGCAAATGTAACATTAAGATTAACGTAGATTAATTTGGTGAGAAAAGTAACTTCTCAAGCACCTGAGGTGTTTAGTGCTTCTTGTTAGTGGACCAAGCGTTTTATCATGTAAATCTGCTTTAATATGCCGTTTAAATTTTTGACTTTGTTAAATCTCTGCAAAAATACCGTGTCGTGTTGTTTCACAAAACATGAATGATAGGCAGATTTTGCCAAAATATATTATTGGTTTGTTGTAACCAAGTGCTTCACAGCGTTAAGATTTCTATGAATGCACGCAATAATATATCGATTGCGACATGGTCGAATCCTGGAAGCAAGAAAGACCATATTTGAGGCCAAAGTGGTCTTAATTCTGAGGCGGTCTTAATCTGTAACAACATAGTATGGTTGTGTATCGTTTAGTCATCCCAATACCTGAGGCCGGATTCTGAAAAAATCTTAAAGTCTAGAAATTAACTCAAGTGTTCACTGATCACCTTGGCAAAAATTGTCTCTTTCATGCTTAAGATCACTAGTGAACTTAAAGATTTTTTTTCCAAGTAACCGGCCCCTGTGGTCAGTTTGTGGAACAATCTTAAGTCTAGAAACGGACTTAAGTTCACTAATCACCATGGTAACCATTGTCTTTTCCATGCTTAATATCATTTAGTGGACTTAAAGATTTTTTGAGAAACTGGCCCCTTGGTCTTCTGGCTGCTGTTATTCCCAGGGTGGTTCACGGCAGAGCTCCTCTTTATGTACAGTTGCAATCAAGATACTTACAACTGCTTCAAAGATACTAAAAGTAAAATGTGCTAAGAAGAACTGATGTAAACTCGCAGATTTACCATTGCTAAGATCATAGATCTTCCATTTGTATGCCTTGCATTGTTTTGTAAAACCCAGTCATATCTAATCTTTTTTTTTTTTGTTTGCATTTTACACAAAATATTTTATTACCTGCGTAATGTATATCGTATATATCCTTACCCGATATTATAAGCTGCATAGACTTGATTTTATACATAAAAAGAGTTTAAAATCATTTTAATCAAATAATTACACTTGATCTATTTTGGGGTTAAAGAATTAATGTTTAAACTATTTTGAGTCGTTGTTTCATGAATATGTATTAAGTGCTTTGAATAACATTCCGTGTATCGCAACTACATATACATGCATGTTTTTTTTGTGAATCTTGAATTTTAAGTGGAGGACTTGAGTACACGTCATTCCTGCGAGAGGTCTTTTGTGATGTTAAGTAATGGAGTATATACAATGACGGAGTTCTATACATGTATGTAGCATATATAAATCAAATATATTCACCTTAGTTTCAAATAATTATTGCCAAGAAAAGTTGGAAGTTTTAAATTTAACCAAAAAATTTAATAAAATAAGTGATTAAATATGGGCTATGTACTTAGTTGCGATGAATTTCTTAAAAGCTTCATTCAGTTCAACCTATACTCCTAAACTTGTGAGTAACTGGTAACCATTTGCAGTTTATGTGGGTTCTGGTTATGCGTTGTCAGATATATGTTGAATTTTCTGTTAGTATTGTGCTTCAGCAAGTTAGCCACACGTTTGTTGGGGGAGTAACTTGAGAAATTCACATACAAATCATGTATTTAAGCATTGAAATGCACCAGGACTGCTTCCGCTTGTTGAAATCCTTTTTGATTTTCAGGCAATATGCTGTTAAAAGACAGCCTAAATAAAAGGGGTATACATGGGTCTATAAAATATTGCCCGGTTCGAGTTTTATTTTTTAACAGAGAACTACATGTACGAATCACACATTGTTTAAGACTCCTACCTAAATCGTATATCAATAGTTAACAGCCATGATGAGTCGCAGATCACTCTTTAATAACAAATTGTCTCTTCGCAGATCAATCTTTAACAGCCATTGCCCGCAGATCAGAGTTTAACAGCAACTGCAGTCCGCGGATCATTATTTTAGCGAGGGACTGGCTCATCAGATCGTAGTTTTATAGGTGGGCTGGCTCACGAATCAGCAGTTAACAGGGGCACCACATCGCTAATTGCTCTTTAGTGAGGAGTGGAAATCATGAATCGCAAGTGAAGAATTTTCGGTTTGCTAGATCGATTTGTCAAAATGGCCAGCTCACGCGATTCAGTCGATTCGATTTTTGCCCATGTATACCCCTATTACAGAGCAGTAATCTCTGCATCAATATGTGTAGCTCCATCAGCATGTAATGTACGTGTACATCGGTAGTATGTTTTCGATACTTGTCATTTGTCATGCTGTATTTTTTTCTGAATTGACTACGTCGGTTCCCATCTTAAATGACATTCTCCAGAGAGGACATACATGTGTACATCTTAACAGCAAGTACTGCGACTGTATTTGATGCTCCTTGGCAGCAAACGACACCTCTTTTTGTCAACAGAATTATTTGGCGGAATAGGCATTTGTATTGTTAAACGTGTTAAGGCGGAATACTGTGCTTACCAATGCAATAAATTAATGAAAGTATGTAGATGAAGGTAGCAATGCATCATATTCAAGAAACGACAAAAAAAAAAGAATTATGATGTGATAATGTGGTGATCACGTCAGTGTCTTGTTACTCCAGTGCTTGTAGTCAGTAAAGCAGAAAATTAAATTTAATCAATCATTCTACTCACAGAGTCAAATCATAATTATGTAGAAAAAATAATTCCCAAATTTTGGGCAGGATCTTTCTGCCTTAATCTGGGGGTGGCAACTATCGACCGTTAGTGTATTAGATGTTGTGATTAGATGGGGAGGGAGTTACTATATGTATGAACTCGACTGAAATTTTATGATGAAGGCTTATGCCTTGGTCAAAAGTCAACATTAAGGTCATCAAATGAAGGTTTCATAAGTGGAACATGTACGACATACTGCATTTTGACACCTGATGGTGAGCCTCAAATTTGCCATGCCTGGGTCCACAAAATAAAACAAAAATTTTCCAATGTATATTTGACATGTATCAGCTCTTTGTGCCTTCATAGTTTTGTTATAAGGAATATAATTTGGTGTTCTTTTTAAAGTCACATTTACTTTGCTGGCTTTAATTGTTTCTAACAATGGGTGCTAGAAGGAGAAGCAAGCTTGACAAAATGACAAACTGGAACTTGCACTGGGGCTTTTTTGAAGCACTCTTAAAACTTCAGTAAAAAGACTGTACTACTAAATCCACTAGCACACTGAACCTGAATCTTTGTCAGAGCCTCCAGAAAATTCCGTGCTCCGAAAATGGAAATTGTGAACTCTGAAACTGCAACGGCACTGTAAACAGATTAAGTCCAGAATTCAGCGCTCAGAAAATGGAAATCCTGTGCTCAGAAATCAGGGAAATCTGCACTCAAAAAAGGAAATTCTGCACTCTGAGAATGAAAATTCTCCCCTTACCATTGAAAGTATGCATTTGCTTTTCTGACCCAATTAATTAGGCAATTCCGTGCAATTCTGTGCTGTCGCCCTCAAATCCGAATTCGACACTAAATTCCATGATCGTGGATTCCTGGAGGGACTGCTTTGTATTGCTGGAGTCTCGGTACAGTCTCTTGATTTCATTCGCTGGTTGTATATTCTGGAGGCCAATTAACTAATTGAGTTATTTATAATTATCGTGTCTATTAACCCTTGTGATAATGAATGAAACCGATGAAATAAATGATAAAAGGCAGTTTGTCTTTGGGTGTTTGCTTTTCTTCACCATTTTTAGTCGGGGGGGGGGGGGGGAGGTCAATACTTATTACAATAACATTGTCTATTTTTAACAAAGCTGGTAGTGATTATACATGTAGTAGTATTTTCCATAATTTAGCAATTTTACTGCCATCAATTGTTGGAACAGTCAAGCAAATTAAAATGGCTGAAATAAAAAAAATTCAATGTCTGATTGAACTTTATGAAAAGTTTCACAGGTGCAACTGCCCACGTTTGCAAAATGTAGCTGTTATTGGGAAGAAAGGAAAATACAAATGTAAGTTGTACCTAACTCAGTTTTGGTGACGATTTGGTGGTCTTGCACTACTCAGCATTACACATTTTGATTTAAGATCACTTGAAAAACCTACAAACCTCTGCTAATTTGAAATTCTACAAAATGTGTTTTTCATTAAAGTGCCAGCCACATGTACTATATTGTATGGAAACAGTATGGTAATGTAACAACAAGAGGCCCAGGGGCCTTGGCACTCTGCTTGGTCACTTGCTAGTTAAAAGAACATCAGTAATGTATAAACTTAGCAGTACAAAGAACCCTGAATATTTAAATCAAAAGTAGATACAAGGTTAATTGTCAATAACTGGAAATGCACCGAATGACCCCAAAAGTGACGGTTCTGAGAAAACGGGCTTTACGGATGGACGACAGACGGACGCCCACATGACGACAGTAGCTCTGTTGTACAGTAGCACAAAGCAGAGGTAAAGAACAATTACAATGAATGAATATTACAGATACATTTATTATGATGACTGTGGATCTAGCTGATTAAATGTTGCCTTTTCCATAACCATGCCCCCAATTGTAATATCCAGAGATGTTTACCTGCCTGGCAAAGAGTGACAAAGCACAACTAATTGCACAACCATTATAATATTTCTGCCTTGCTCCAGTTTGAATATTGCACACATCCACAGTTTCGTGGAAACCGGACTTTCACAGCGCAACTGACAAAACTTTCCTGCATAAAAATACTCCAAAATATGTTGCCATGGCAAAACAATGAAACAATTAAAGACCAATAAATAACTGAAGACCCAATACAAATATGAAAACATTAATCATGTTAATACGAACCACATTACCATGATAATGGTGTATATAATGGTAAATGTAGGTATAAGGACAAAAAAATTGCCCTTTTGTACCATCTCCTGTCCATGTTTACCAAGGGTTTATACCCCATTAAAAAGTAAGGGGGTGGGGGGACCTGAAAATGCTTACTCCTCTTCGGAGCATTTTTTAATGAGTTTTAATCCCCACCCTCCAACAAGATATTTCAATTCTTCTCATGATACAATGACTACTGTGATGCGGTATTACAGTAGTCCCCCTATTTTACAACCCTCTATTTTACAATCCTCTATTTTACCTAAGACCACCCTTGATTATAAGACCGCTGGATTTGGTCCCAAAGCGCAATTTTCTGTGTTAAATGGCCTTTATTTTAAGACCACCAGCAATATAAGACCACATTTTCTTGGTCCCAAGGGTGGTCTTAAAATAGAAGGACCACTGTATTACAATTCTTATGCCCCCCCCCCCCAACATATTTTAAAATCTTTTCAGGTCCCCCCCTCATACTTTTTATGAATGCGATAACCCTATTACAAAGCGTCGTCAACAAAGTTTCTAACAGCAGCACCTTACAAGTTCAAGTAGACCATCTCAAAGCATAAGTGTAATACTTTGGGACATAAAATTGGTATTTTGATTTTGCCAGCTTTTTGCTGGTACATTGTATTACAGGAACTGTGTTTTTTAATGCAATTATTTTATGTAAAACATAACCCTTGAAAGCAGAGGAAAATGTTACGAATAGCACAAGGAAAGGTATCTGTGGGGGATGTTGCACAGAAGTCCAAAACTCGATGCTACTAGCTGGTACGTGTCAGTATATATACCGGTATATATGGAAATGCAATGAATACCTATGCACCTATGCATGTATCCCTTATTCAGTTGTTTTTACATGTACATGACATTTTCACAAATTCTGCCATGATATTATCAGTCACTATACATCTTGGAAGCAAATGTCACAAAATAACTGCCATCGATGCATTATTCATGCATGCAAAACACGTTGCATATACATTTAATATGATTGCGCACTAAAAGAAATACTGTGTCTGTACTGTACAGATACCCACAGTGCATTCCTATAATCATCTGTAGGTTTACTTTTTTGTGAAAGATGAAAAAGATGAAAAAGTCAAATGTCAATATGACTGGTTACAATCAAAAGTACTGACAAAAAGTTCAAGACAATTTTGTGACAAAGTCTCCGCACTGCATGAATCACTTGGCCAACAAAACAAATGTACAACTTATAACAATCAAGTACTTAAACTGACTGACGACTGTTTGATTGACTCAATCAACCAGCAAACATCGCAATGCATTCATCGTGTTCACAGTCAGAAATATTGTCAGCATGACGTGCATTGTGTGCAGAGATCGATACAGCATGCCGCAAAGAATAAGTCAAAAATTTCAAATTCTCCTGGGCAATGGGAAGGGATAGTGCATCGTGTCAGTCTGTCAGAGGTGTCGGGTCTTGGTGTGAAGTTTGTGGCCAAGTGCTATATATCCAAACATGACAGTCGATTCGACAGTATACGCACTAGAATAAATAATGCATACAAGCCGCTTAAATGTGCATAAATAATAATTGAGCCAAAATGTCACAAAATTGAACACGTTCGACTTTTCATTGTTCTCAGCGTTTGTTCATGCTCCTTTATTGCGGAGTGCACACGGGTAGCGGCATCCACCACGGCCCTAGTGGCGTCACCCACGTCGCCAAAGTGGGCCGCTTGAGCAGCTCGCGCCGTCAGTTGGGCGGCTTCCACCTGTGGATACAGAATATAATAAAAAAAAAATAAATAAATAAATTATACATAATATTCTTTTCAACTACAAGAAAAGCGACAAATATTTAGTTCCAGAATCATTGGAGTAACCAAAATTGTCCTATTTTCAGGGCTATATAAAGTCCGATGTGAATATCTTATAGCATGCATTGTATAGAGTCTTTGTTTGGTAGCCCATAACATTGGGCCTAAATGTTGTTTTGACCTTAAGATGACAATACCTTCTGTTACTTCTATCAAGCTTTCTGATTGGCTCAAGAACTTCCTAGTAGGTCTGCAGTAGCTCAAGGATAACACACTGAGGTGTACACTGCATACGGTGGTCTCTCTATTTTAAGATCAGCCATGGGACAATGTTAAATGTGATGCTATATTGCAGGTGGTCTTAAAATAATGATCCACTGGTACACAAAATTGAACTTTGGGACGAAAAGTAAATGGCCTTATAATGAAGGTGGCCTTATAATGAAGGTGGTCTTAAAGGGTTCTAAAATAGAGGGACTACTGTACATATTTTCAATGATGCACACCCATCCAAATTAAGGTATACAATACTCAGTCTGTCCCCCTCTAATAAGGACACCCCTTCTGCCAAAATTCTGTCCTTATTAGAGAGATGTCCTTTGGTGAGAGGAACCATCACATGCATTCACAGTACATGTACTTGCTGCCAAGAAACAGTGTCGTTTCTAGAGGGGTGTTCTCTCTAGAGATTGTCCTTTAAGAGAGGGACCACTGTATGCACTAAATTGGCTGATGCTACACATAGACTTCAGGATTTGATAGGAATTGCAGCGTGGCAGTTTGTGCTTACCGGTATACATGTAGTTCATTTCCAGTTACTGACACACTCACCTGAGCCAAACTTATAGGATTTTTAGTCCAGCGACTCTCCTCATGCATGATGCGAATGTATTCTGCCATAGCTCCAGCCAAAACTGCCGCTACAAACCTCGCAGCAGTTCGTGCATATTGTCTATGCTGCTGTTCCTCATTTACGTAAAATTTCCCGTTTTTGGCTGGACTGGCATGGTTCATGTCGGTTTTAGATTCACAACTGCGTTTCTCAAAGTCTCGATCAGCATCTTCAGTAATCAGTTTCTCTTCCTCGGGACTGTTCCGTTCACTTTGAGGAGCTGGACTTGGCGATTTCTGACCGCGGTTTGTGATATTGTTCAAATTCCTGAATTTGCTAGGGCCAGGACTTGGAGTTCTCTTATTGGTTCGTTTGAAATCAGGAGATTCTAGGCTTGCCCTATCAGTGCATTCCATGCTCCATGTAACTTCACCAAGTTTCTGGGGATGAAGAAAGACATGGAAAAGTTATAAGAACAGTTATAAGAATGGCACCAATATAATGTACGTGTAATATGTCGTGTATAGCTGAAAAAAAAAAACAAAAACTGCAGGCCAACAATGAAGCTACTCTGGTCATGTACATGCTAAGTTTTAAAACCGACAAATACGGTATTAAACAAATAAGTTTCTAATAGTACATGTGTATCTAGGGGTCTGTCTCTAACGGTTGGGTTAAGTATTGACTGTTAATGAAATTCATGCGCACCATGTGCACACTATGTCAGCCCAACCACACCAATATATCCCCAAGAGGGTACTTACCTGGAGATAACATTTATGAAATATGACAGGCATTGGCCAAGGATTTTTGGACTCAATCCGTATAGTATGTTTTTTTAACATTTTTTTCCGCAAAATCAAGCGAAAAGAAATACTCGACACCGAAAATTGGCCTGTCTGAGTGTGTGTTCTAACCTAGGGAACTCCTATTCCAAATCCAATGTATGAAAGTCATCCATCAAAATTTGTTGCGGCTAGACCCAATTTTAGTGGAGGCTGGGAGCCGGCAGAATAAAAAAAAAGAAAAAAAAAAACAGTCAGAAAAAAAAATCGGATAAAAACATAAGACATCTCATGCTACGGATGGGATGCCTAATTATGAATACCGGTACACAGAAAAAAAGCATTATTCGCCAGTAAGTATATCTGTACCTTCTTGACTTTCTGCGCTGCTACCACCACATCCGGCATGGTGGTAAGCTTGGCAGGAGGCTGTGGTAGGCCACCGGTGTCCATCAGACTGATAATCAGCTCTCTCTTTGACAGAAGATACAGCAACCAATCTCCCACAGAATGGCTACTCACTGGAAAGGAATAATTTTTTTGTAATATTAAAATTAGTTTGCTGGACCATTTTTGAGTGAATGGAACATCATATAGCTAAGCATGCTAAGCATGCTATGGTACAACTAAAATGAATATGAAGCTGTTAGAGTGCAAAAATATTCACGAAAGTAAACAACAATGTAGCCAACAATTAACTAAGTCAATTTCATTTTGATACATGTAGCTTAAAACAACTGGAGTTGTCTAGGTATTCTTAACAGAAAACACCTCACATTTAAATGCGAATTCCATAATATCTATATATACAGAGCTCCATAAGACTGCCATTATATTGGGATTGTAACGCAATTTGCTCTGCGGCATGTGTAAGGCTCCGTATGGGTCCAAATAATTTATGCTATATGTCACACGTCACTTTTGATTTATTTCCCTATGTCCCATGTCACTTTAACTAAGACTCTGACGTCACTTTCTACAGTTTTTTTTATAAAAGGCTCACGTCGGATTCTACAACTTTTACAGTGGCCGTGTCGCACTTCGTTTTTTTACCCATGTGGATCGAGTCCTATATGTACCGGTAGGTGAAATTCAGAGTTTTAACTATTCAGATGCAGGGCTATTAATAGTTGAAAATATCAGTGTTTTTACACTTAATTTATACCCACAGAGGTTGCCAGTGACTGTGTTTGTTACATATGTATTTGCCTTTAATGAGAGGTGACCAGGCTCCTGTATGCTCATGCACATGACCAGCCAAAAGCATTTCACTGCATATAATTGATAAATCGGGATGAAGTTATATATTTTCACCATGAGGTTTCTAACCGTAATTCTGCTGTTAGCTCCACTATGCCTAAACTAGCACATAAAAGAGAACGTTATGACAACCCCCAGGCAAACACGAATCCCTCAAATAGGCTAGGCCTTCAGTGAGAACCTAGAGGAGCGACTAATGATAAAATGTTTTAGCACTAACAAGCCTCCATAAGACTGCAATGATGGTTGGCGAAGCAGAACCAAGCACATTGGACAATAAGCTGTAAGCCGGCATCGCTCCTGTTAAATCTCAGTCATGACGCATCGGAGCTAACGTCAGAAGTACGGTTTGAAACCGATTAGTTAATGAATATACATGTACTGCTAAGTATATACCAAACATTTTCCAAGTACCTTCAAATGGTATTAACAGCTTGATATTCAGTTCCTTTTCTCGACCATCTTCCTTCACCGTAATTGGCTGGTCCTTTTCCGCGTGTTCGAAACACTTCAGCAAAGGAAAGCTGTGCTCGTAACGTACTATGCGGCCATTGAAGAGTGGTGATCCATATGCAGATAGCTGAATCTGACAACATAGCAAAACCAAAATATTTAACTGGCAGATATCTCCAGCCACTCTGACATAATGCATACATGTAGATATATGATTTAAATATTGCTAAGTGATTAATGCAATGTCATGGTTTTAAAAAAATAATACAGACATTTGTAATATGTTTGTGTTAAGATGAACCGCTATCATGTCATGTATATATAACAAGATTATTTCAATACTTATGTTTCTGGTTTCAACACATGTGGCAGCTAGCATTTATTGTTTCACATATTACACTGAGTAAGGTAACCAGATTCATTATTAAGCATGTTAAGGGAATCGATACAAAAGTACCGGGTATATATTGTAGCCTAGCTATGGCTTCCTTTATGCCAGCATATACATTCTACATGTACAACGTACTGTACATGTATGTTTATGTGTATGAAATACGTTTCAAAACTTGAATTGTAGCTTTATGGGCAATATAAATATTAAGAGTGTTGTTTCTAATTTTTTATCATGTTATGGAGAGTCATATATACTTTACGCAATTGTTTCTGCAAAAGAAATACTAATCTATATCCTAAGCCAAGGGTGAATGTTACACAAACCTTATACAAGAGACCCTCTCATGACCCTCTGAATAAGCTGGTGATTTTACACAAACCTATAGAAGAGACCCTGCCATGACTGATTATGAGTGGGTGATTTTACACAAACCTTATAGAAGAGACCCTGCCATGACTGAATGAGTGGGTGATTTTACACAAACCCTTTACAGAAGAGACCCTGCCATGACTGAATGAGTGGGTGATTTTACACAAACCTATAGAAGAGACCCTGCCATCATGAGTGGGTGATTTTACACAAACCTTTACAGAAGAGACCCTGCCATGACTGAATGAGTGGGTGATTTTACACAAACCTATAGAAGAGACCCTGCCATCATGAGTGGG
>JAAUYG010097083.1_pt1 | contig 11903 bp, 12 predicted proteins | sample 7278091 | NCBI WGS metagenome assembly JAAUYG01 (sample SAMN14350201, study PRJNA611818) | marine sediment metagenome | isolation source: surface marine sediment (0.6m) | place: French Polynesia: Moorea | collected 2018-08 | reverse complement strand
GAAGGCTTGGCGACGGCCTTCCACCGTTAGGACAGAAACAGTTAGTTAGCCACTGAAGGTTTGACCAATTGAAGTGAGAGCGAGTGATTTTGTCTGAGCGTTGTTTTGTGAAGTGCGACCAATAAACGAGTCAACGAAATAGACATGCCTCTCGTCTGGATGGGGAAATGCCGGGGAGTGGCAGAGGGGGCGAGTCGCAGCCAGGGCGCAGGGTCCTGCTGAGACGAGCTGGTGTAGAAACGGACGCGCGGTCCCAGGTGACGACTGACGAAGGACGAGGAAGGAGTACTGACCCGCGGGGAAGCCGACCCGCTGTCCCCTAGGAGTCTTGCAGTAAGCGAACCCGTGGGGCATGGAAATAGGTGCCACGTCCCTCGCTGAGAGTGTGTCCGAATAAGAACGCCGAAGCGCGCATGCGGGAGAACCAATGACCAAAAACCCAACCCCAACCCCAGAGACACCACACAAAGAGCGTGCCTTTGGGGGCTCGATCTGCAGGAACATGTGGAGAGCACGCTGTCTCCACTGATCCCGCAGCCAGCGCAGCTAATGGAACACACATCACAGGCGGGAACGAACACCCGAACAACGCAAATGGGACCCACATTGCGATCAAGACTCCCCTGGTTGCCTACGGACGACGAGTCTGGAACAGAACCTGAAGATCCGCATTCACACGGGGATCAACCTGATCCTCTGAAGGCAGACTGGGAACGAACCGTAGGAGAAGCCGTAGGAGGGAGTAGACGATTGATTCCACCATGCGCTGTCCGAGCGGAAGTGCTGTGATGAGAGAATAATGGACCCATCCAGCCAGTGCGACTATACAGAGGGCGCGCACCTGTTTATCACACCGGTTTAGGTGCCATGGCGTACAGTGCTGAACGAAGCCATGCAGCAGACTATGGTGAGCCTGAAGCTAACTACTACGTAGATAGAGACCCTTGGTACAAACAATCTCAATTGGGCAGACCTTGCCCAGAGGCAGTGTGGGGGTATCGTACGACCATGCCCAGAAACGCGCCCGCACCCAATGTTGTAATTGAGCCAGTGCGCCCCGTACTGACCACGCCAGCGCACCCTGGGTATCGGGTCTTGTCGGACATTTTGTTCAGACTTGGTCTGATAGCGAATGCTCTCACACAGTGCAGTGCTTAGACTGTAGTGACTTGAATTGACATTGCAATCGTTATCACCTGTTTTGGCATGGTATGACCCTTTTCGTGTTGATGTGCCGTTAAACTTTGATAACACACACACACACACACACCGACCAGCTGACCTGGTTTCAAATACAGGGATGAGGTAGCAGTTTGCCGGGGCAGTTTGTACTTGTGTGTCTTTAACAGGGGTGCTCTGACAGCCGTGATTTATAGACATGAAATAATTTATCACTGTCAAACAGCGATACAGTATCAGTGTATGCTGGGTAATGTAGGGTCCTGGCAGTATCGGTGTATGCTGGGTAATGTGGGGATTTGGCAGTATCAGTGTATGCTGGGCAATGTAGGGGTCTAGCAGTATCAGTGTATGCTGGGTAATGTAGGGGTCTGACTCTAACGAGGTACACTTATACATAAACCTTCTGACCAAAAAGGTATTGCCACAAGTACCCAGCATTGTAGCCCGTAATCGATAATTTCTATAAAAAAACATTAGATTCAAATTTGTTTATTTCTCTGTTGAAAATAAACATATCCACACTACTTTGTAGCTGAGAGCGTATTCTTTTCAATATCATGGGATCAGGGATTCATTTTCCATGTACACTTATACCTTTACTGTGCACATGTATTTATGTGTTGAAACATGATTAAAAATAGCATTGCATGATTTGTAACAACAAACGACATGCGTGAATACTACAACATGACAGATTACATATACTTCTGGTATATTAATATATCATGCATGCGCAATGTAAATAATTTTATTATTGTATTATATTCGGCGTACAGTAGACAGCTCCAAAGCAAACTGCTTATACCTAATGGTAGTATCGTTACTTTATAAGACGCTATCCGATAAAATGGTTGTTAACTGTTACATGGATTTTAGATGGATAAAAAATTTGGAATGGAAAGATTTGACACAGTTAGCGGGCTCTACATGGGTTCAAATAATTTATGCTGTGTCACACGTCACTTTTTATTGCTTTTTTCTGCGTCCCATGTCATTTTTTATAAGCATTTTACTTCGTCGCGTCACTTTTAATTTTATGATATTTTTATATATGTGTTTATATTATAATTATATTTTATAAGACTTCCATATCGATCTTCGTCTTCTATAAAATTTTGACGATTCTACAATTTTTATAAGATTTTGACGTCACTTTCTACAGTTTTTATCAAGGCTCACGTTGGATTCTACAAATTTTAAAGTGGCCGTGTCACACTTCTTTTTTACGCATATGGAGCCCTATTTATTTTTGAGATAGTCACGGATTTCGCCAAATAATCCCTCACAAATATTAGTGAATTTATAGTAGAGTGTTTCCTTTTGAAGCAGATTTTCTATTCTGCTAATAAGCATCTATTTATTCCCCATTGCATTCCAGGCATTGGATGAGCATAATGAAGGAAATTACAAGCAGCACGGTGGTGACAACAAGGCCCGTCCGTTTGTCTGTCCAATATGTAGAAGAGGCTTCACACTAAAGCACCACCTTAGTCGACACTACAAGGTGGTCCACCAGGGCATTTACGCCTATTACTGCCCAGAGTGTGGCAAAGGGTTTTGGAATTCTCTGGATGCCAGAGTCCACTATGGCAGTTCACATAAAGGAAAAACTGGAACGAGCCTGGAGACCGGAAATTGACTTCAGCATATTACACCTTCATGGATTGATCTTGTACAGACTACAATGTATATTATGTGAGAGATGTGTTACCATGGTTACTGTAATAATGGAGACATACAAAGAGTCTTTCCTTGAAAACTGTGTTATAACCTATTTTCTCGTGTAATTACTGGATTATTCTGTTGGGGCACTTTGTGTAATTACTAGGTTATTCTGATGTGTAATTACTAGGTTATTCTGATAGAACATTTTTTTCCAAGTCCGGATGAGGGCACTGTGGTACATCTCACTCTGCTTTTAGCAATGCAGAATATAAACTCCCATAAAACTGCACCTTATTCCAAGTGAAGTGTATTTATTGTAGCTTCATGTATCATCTAATGTATCACCTTGTATCACAGACATCACATGCGTAGGGCTCCACATAGATAAAAAACAAAGTGCGACACGGCCACTTTAACAGGTGTAGAAATCCGACGTGGCCTTTTATAAAACTGTAGAAAGTGACGTCAAGGTCTTATAAAAAGTGACATCGGGACATATAAAAAAGTGGCGTGTGACATAACATAAATTATTTGGACCCGTGTGGAGCCCTATGCGTAGTGTAGTGAGTTTTGAAGTCAAGAGTCTTGCAAATGTGATGCAATGTATCAGATGCAGTGATCAGAGAAGTAACAGCTGGAATGTATCATCCCAACTTCAATGACAATCTGTGCTGACAGGAATTTGTTGTCGATACAATCTTGTTGTTTCGTATTAACATGTTATATAGTTAAATTGTGTAGATGTGCACCATGTGTAGTTGATCATAAAACCAACTTTGTTGTAAAAGTTAATCTGAAGTAGATATTCTTTCTGGTTATTTTCATTCACAGAATAAAATAGTACTGGTGGAGGTAAATCTGCTGTACACTTGTATACATGTAGGCTTATGGTACTTTGCGAAATTCAACGCAACAAGTTGGGGGCCACTCCGGTAGCCCCACCATATTTTTATACCCTCTTTAATTAAATATCTTTCTTGAATTTTATTTGCTTGTAAACTTAGTTCGATGACTGAGATCGACTCCATGATCACTTTAAAAAATAAATTTGGTACACGTACATCCTGTTTGGTTGTGTGTATACTGACCCAGGTCTGATTCACATATTGCTGAGTTAGCGCTAGACAAGAAACTACTTTAGCAGGATGGCTAAAGAAGCTGCTTTTTCTTCAGCCAGATGCAAGTAACAGTCTACAAACCCTTTAACTTACTAATACTACAAACCATTGAAAATCTAAGGTATGCCTACCAGGCAGTTAGACATTTCTGTTATTTGAGAAACCATTACCAGGTTTACAACTTTTTTTATCTTAGCCAGCCCCAACCCCTAATAGGGTTGAATTAATGGTCTTCAGCAGTTTTGGCTAAGCATATGAGATTTAGTTAAGCCAAATAAGGTTGGCTATGGCTAATGCCAAAGCCAGTCCAGATGCTTTTGACTAAATCATTACACAAATAAAAGTAAAACGTGTTTGCAGTTGAACTACATCAGGTGTCAACCACCGTGACCATTAACATGATTAATGTTGCATTTCTGTTTTCCAAAGCCAGTCCCCTTGATCATCTTGATGGTTGCTAATAGCACTATATGCATCTATATTATATATTGCATTTATTTATGTAATACTGTGGCTATGTTGCATTTAGTTGTAAAGTACTAATCGGGGTTAATTGAGTGAAAACTACTATATCATGTATATGTATGTATTAAATTTAAACAAGTGAAACCCTATTTTAACATTGTGATATGTTCTTCGTGTTTCAGGTGTTTGTAGATAACAGAATACGGCCATATGTATGCCCGCGTTGTGAAAAATGTTTTGCCTTGAGGAAGCACCTGAACCGCCACTTCCGAGTTGTGCACCAGGGCATTTATAACAGCTATTGCCAACACTGTTGCAAGGGCTTCAGAGATCGTAGTGCTTTTCATAGGCACTTACGAGCCAACCATGCCGGGACAAGCATACACAATGGAGGTGGACAGACTGGCTTAACTGTAAAGCAGGAAACTGTGCAACTGTAAAACTGCATGAACTGTAAAGCTGCAAACTGTAAAACTGTTGCAGCTGGGTTAGTCTGTGCAACACCCTGACACAGATGTTGAAAGGAGAATACAGACTGAAGTTACACTATAGGAACACTTGCCTTGTCTCAAGACTAATCTAAGAACTAATTAATTGTAGATGCTTACCTATTGCATGATTCCATGAATTTGAAATTCATGATTGGCGAAAGAGTTTTTAACACCTAGGATACTTGGACTTTGATACGAATTGCTCGAGTGTTGGTTTGATATTTGAAAATAAGTTGGGCTTATTTTCAAATATTTGTATATAAATGGGCTGTTATTTGTTTCTACCAGTACATGTTAATGACTTTCGAATGATATCATGGACATAAGGTACATGTATAAGTCTTAGTTGCTGTAGTTTGCATGCATTTTACATGTTTTATGCCAATGTTAAGTCAAAATATATCAATAAAAGTTTGTAAGACGCAGCTTGAGTTTAATAGCGTTTTCTAATAAATAGCCATTGCATTCAATGTTGTCAAATTTGTTACTAGTATATAAGGTTGACTTTAGCATTGTTTAGCATGCTTATTATATACTGTAAGATACTTGAGCTAAAATTTTACGCATTCTGGGTCAGTAGCTCCCACTTTGACACATTATTTGAGAAGACCAATTTTCGTGGTTCCAGATGTAAAGCTGCTATATGATGTGTTGCACCAATAACTAATCTTGTATTACTCCTTGCAGAATTTTGTATCAGCAAGACGGCATGTTCGGTGGCAACTCCCAGGACAAGGCCAGTATTCTTGTCAGATCTGCGCCAAAGCCTTCACCCAGTCAAGTCACCTGAATCGTCACATGCGTAGTACACATGAAGGGATCAGCAAATACTATTGTCAGCAATGCGGCAAAGGTTTCAGAGATGCATTCAACCTACGTAGCCATATGTCGACCCACTTCAAAAGGCTGTGAACATGGAATACTAGGCAAAATAGAGCTAAGAGAATGGCTCGCCTTTCTATTAAATTACCATGTCTTAGGCATTTCCATGAACGTCGCAATGAATACCTGTATCTTTGGATATGCAGTGATGACATTTCCAATATAAAATCTCCTGTGGGGCTGATACAAGATGGGGGGAGCAGGATTTGTGTGTGCTCAATAGTGTTGTTAACCTGGTAGAAATTTGTGTCACAGTGAATTGACAGAGGATTAGATTTCATACAGCGTTTGTCATCAGGCAGTCTGCATGACGTTCATGTACTTTCTGGTTGTCAGCCTTTTCTGTTGTGCTGTTTGTCTCTGCATTAGCTCTGAAACATATCAATTTACAATAAGTCACTTTAAAAATGTCTGTAATACTGGTAATTCATATGATGAAATAAAGCTTTAAAGGGGACTATACATGTACATTTGTGTATTTTGGGGTTCATAGTTGTAGAGAAAAAGACAAACATGTCAAAACATGGTGTTATAGGAATAAATTGTCTGATGCTACATTGTACATGTATCTAGATATACATGACATCATGGATATATAGGTATGGATCTGCCACCTATTCAGGTCACCATTTTATATAGTCCAACAAACTATGTCCCCTGGTATTTATACATGTTATAAATGACATGTACATGTACTAATATTCACATTATAAAATAATGCACATGTTGTAATGTTTTTACTCATGGCACATATACATATACATGGATGTGCATGAAAATTTGTTCCGGGCAGTGATGAAACATCTATGCAAAACAGGTCCTATGGTACTATGGAAAAGGATTTTGCTTTGCAGTCTCAGATTTATGGTATACACATTGTCCAATGTTTATAAATGTAGTTGTTGAAAGCCCGAATCAGAGTTTGGTCAGAGTGAATAAACACATACTTCTTCAAGTATTGTCACATGCTTACTAGTAATTCTTTTTCGTCAAAATCCTGTTCTTATCTGTTGCCATGTATGTGACCAAGTGTTTATCAGATGTTTGATATTTTCATTCCTGTAAAATGTAAATACTATATCTCTTGATTTTTCCCGCATAAATTCTCAGTGGATTAGTTTTGCATTGACTGATCTTGCATGTCCCATTTTACACTCCGTAACCTTGCCCACTACTATGAGTGGGGACATTACTGTTTGACACTTTTTAGTCATCGATTTACTGTTGCATTTATTCCCTTAGATGATAGTAAATTATGCTACATCCATGTACATGTATGGCAAATTTACAGATATGTTTTTCAACATAGTTGCTCTCTCTTTTCAGAGGTTCACTGCCTTTATGAATAGCCTGAAGTTGCGGAGAAGTAAAATAGAGTCCCAAGAAGGATCGTTTGCATTAACTCCTATGAGCGGCATACCCAAACAGGATCACTCCGTCCAGTGCGATGTCTGTGGCTCCTACTTTTCCTGCAAGAGTTCGATGAATAGACACAAACGCGCGATCCACATGGGAAGTTTCCTCTACCACTGCAGCCACTGTGGGAAAGGCTTCATGGACCTGTCAAATCTGCGGTTGCACACCATCAATAAACATAAAGGGACTAACAAGGACAAAGATTAAATAAAAATATAGACAGGCTGAGTTTTGTTGTTAAGTTATGGAATGTTGTCCTTGCATATGAGAATGATATATTGAGAATTGAGCATACAAAACAGACTGACCACTGATCAAACTGCCTCAAATTTTAGCTGATAGCTTGTGCAAGTTGTGTATGCCATGTATGCTTCATGTGTACAAATGTATATACATGTACATTTATGGTGTTTGTGAGTTGATTAGTTTTATATGTACATATCACAGTCTGGTTATTCGTTATATGGTATAAATGGTGAAGTCTATTTTAGTTCAGCAAGTCGAAACAAAAACCAAATGTCTCATAATTGTTTAATAACACACGGTAGATTTAACTGATAGATAACAGAATAATTTTATCAAAGTATATACTGGGTACATTTATATGGGATTTCTACATGTAGGTGACAATCAAAATATACTAGTCTACTACACTCAGCCTCGTAAATCATATGTAAAATGTGAAGTGTGTTTGTCTTTAGCATGTTAAATGTACATAGTTCTTTGTTGTTTAATCCTGGTAAATTGATATGAAATGATTGTCTTACAATGTAGGTATTTCAGCAAATCCTGTGTTGTAGAACTACACTGAATATGTTCCATGAGAAATGATTTTGCAGTATTAAATTGACTGTGTTCATCAATGACTTTGTATGTTGCTACAGTAAACATGGTAAAATCCTCTTTTAGTTCATCCCTTGTTCATGCTCTTATGAACTAGAGTTTCTGAAAATATTGAACTTTTGTACTAAGCGATTTTCAATAAACTCGACATTCAGTAAGTTATTGTCACTTTCCAAAAAGTAGTCTTGGATTTTCCTGCAACCCATCGCCAGTTCTTAGTCCAGCTGCTACATGGTTGATAAGCTGATATTTAGGATTACAAGTACCGATACCATTACAATAGGAAGTATTTGATGCCAAAAATTTGTAACATCAACACTCGAGTTTCCTTCGGGAGCCCGGGTTCGGGAGCCAAACTACTCTTGGACGTATAGCAAATCGTGTCCTGAAAGCTCAGCCAATCATAAGGTGTCATCTTTTTCATGCCGTTTGCTTCTTTCAGGGTAGAAAAGCTTCCTATTAAGGGGTACTCCCTATTGTAGCGGAGCTATAAATGTCTACCATTGCATGTAAAGTAATATGTTATAGGATACACAACATAAAGTACATTTTGTATGAACTGTTATTCAGAGATTTTTTTTTGTTTGTTTTTCCCCATCCTTTCTTATAATGTGAACATGTATGAATGCGAGAGGTTTGATACAATTACTGGCCACTGGCATGGAAGTTGGAGCACAAAGTCATGCACATAAGTTGGTTTTCTAGCTGGTAATACTAGTATCCCAGGTTGCATTTCCACTTAATATTTGGTATTTCAGCTGAGAAACTAAGAGTACAAACTTGACCAGATATATATAGAAGATTGCGTTTATGGGAGTGCTTTTGTGGTATTGTGTTTATGGGAGTGCTTTTGTGGCATTTTATTCTCTCTACTTCTGCTTAAATGCTGTATCACCATTTTATGCACTAAGGTAAACGTCTTGCATGTTTATGATGATTTGCTTGTATACAGTACGATGTCATATTTCTAACAGCCTAACACCATACAGTATGGTGTTAGGCTGTTAGAAATATGACATGAAACTACATGTGAGAACTGTTATACAATACTATGTACATACGTATCTATGCAAATATAACTCCTTTACCATGTTTAACATGTTTAATAATACAACTTCTTCTTTCTTTTCCAGGATAAGCCAGAGAAAGGGTTTAGAGAACCAGAGCATCCTAATCCTAACCAATCGGTAAAGGGCAAGGGCGTGAAAACATGTCACATCTGTCACAAAGACTTCTCCCGACGTGACAACTTGGAACGTCATATGCTGCGTCATCGGGGGGTGTTCAGGCTCTACTGTAACATCTGCCGCAAGGGATTCATGGACAGAACTGCACTACGATGCCACATCAAAGCAACACACGAAGACAAGGCTGGCCATAGTGCACCAAAAATTACACTGGACTGATTTGCAAATCAAACTAGTTTATTGAAGAGGAGTGAATGGATTGCAGTGCATTGATATTTTTTTGCCAAAAAAATCTGAAAAATCTCCCTATACTTTACCACTGAAACGATCATGCAGTAAGTTTCTATATTGAACGCTGAACTTCGCATATTGCACCCTGATCCCGAGCCAGATTCTCAGCCAAGAGCAAAGGCGCGTGTACTCTATGTTTACATAATTCCATTGTTTTTTTTCGGCTGCGTTACCAGGGTCCCGGACCGTTGCTGTATGCCCTACAGGCATGAAAAGGGAAAACAATGGGTGCAATGCTGTGCCGAAATGGGCTTCTCTTGCATAAAATGCGTTTTAATATCACTTTTAGAACACTATAAGTGATACTAAGTCGCATTTTATGCAAGAAAAGCCCATTTCGGCACAGTATTGCCCCCAATGTTTTCTCTTGTCATGCCTGTAGGGCATATATAGCAACGGTCCGGGACCTTGGTAACGCAGCCCGAAACAAACAAAGAGTACACGCGCGTTTGCTATTGGCTGAGAATCTGGCTCGGGGTCAGGGTGCTATATGCAAAGTTCAATGTTCAATATGGAAACTTCTTGCACGATCGTTTCAGCGGTAAAGTATATAGGGAGATTTTATAGGTATATAATAATTTGCTATACAGTACCTGTAACTCGGTTAGATCTTACACCAATTGTGTGAAAAACCGAGTCCCCAATGCGTCGTGGATCTTCGACGTCTGGGCCTCTAGTTCAGCTATACTAAACGTTGATAAGTAAACCGTTTTAAGTTTCTATTATATTTTAGCACCTTTCAAGTATGTTATATTCTGTTTGTTCCATTTTGCTCGTGTTTATCTTAGCGTACGAATTTTGTCACGCGCAATTAATGACAACACTGGCGTGATAGTTAGCCCGGAGTTTGTAGGTCCATATCCAAACGGCGTCAACTGCACTCTGCTGATCCTGCCACCTGACAGCATCACCGTACAGATGGAGCTGGTGGTCCATGAAATGGACCTCGAGTTGTGTAACGGCTGCGATGAGCTGTGGGTCTCAACTGGAAAAGAACACAAGTGGGAGATTCCAAAAGAATCAGGCCTTGTTCACACATGTAAGTTTGCATATATAACACATAGGCATGTATTTTGAAAGTGCAAAAGATGCAACGAGTATACTTACAGTACAAAAGAGATCCATCTGGAACATCGGTTCCGGGATATGAATGCCATCACAAACATTGAGATAATACACCATGCAGCACATCCATTCACAGTTTCACTTAATCTCAACGAGTATGGATAATATTTGGCATCAATTATATGTTGGTAAATATAGTAAATTATACGGAAAATTATACTTTATGTTACATTGACCCTGTTCAAATCATTCCTTTGCCACCAGAAATATCTTTGACACATTTGCAAACCCACGCAGAATAATATTCATTAACACTTGGACAATTCAAAGAAAAAAGTTACCAATGGTGGCTAAGTCTAACTGAAGTAACTGTTGGGACCAACTTTTACAAGTTTAAAAATCCAAGCAGAAAGGTACCAACTCAACTGTCTGCAGTGGTACTTTGGAATTGTGTTAGCCTATATAACAATATATCGCTTAAAACCTAAACCAGGCGACATCATTATCTGTTTAATTCCTAGACCCTTCCAAACGCCATCTATTGCGTTTGCTAGAAATGTACTTTTAGAAAAACGCTTGTTGCTTTTCAGTTTCAAGCCCTGGATCGGTAAGCCTCGGCTTTCACTCTGACAGCAGCATAAATTCTCATGGATTTCGCCTGACGTTTAGACTAAAATTTGGTGAGTTTTGGGGTACTGTCACAGATCTTGCGTGAGGAGTACGGTGCAAAACTAATTAGAGAAACATCTATCAGTATAAAAACCTCTTTCAATAAATAAATAAATAAATAAATAAATAAATAAATAAATAAATAAATAAATAAAACCCCTTAAATATAAGAAACCGTTATGTCCCCATGTATAATACAGAATGCTTCTTTTTCTTTTGAATATTTCTTTTTTTTTTGGGGGGGGGGGGGTTGTTTGTATTTTTTGGTTGTAGGCATTTTTTTTATGTTGTTGCTGCTGCTTTTGTTTGTCCAGACCTTTCAGCAGTTTGGAATGTCTAGGCTCTGAACACTACATGTATATAATTTCCTCTTACACATCCAGTTTTAAAGACACGTAAGAAGAGCAGACGTGTTTATTTCAGAATCGAAGGACTGTGACAACTGTTCCAGTGTGTGTGAGAATGCGCTGGGAACGGAAGGTTGTGGCTGTCCACCCGGCTACACACTCCATACAGACTTCCCACTGTGTATTGGTAGGACGGTATTCTGTGATAGTAGTAGTAGTAGTAGTAGTAGTAGTAGTAGTAGTAGTAGTAGTAGTAGTAGTAGTAGTAGTAGTAGTAGTAGT